>Ga0247609_10002217_pt1 | contig 21027 bp, 8 predicted proteins | sample 172DNAGHGlowgp2_FD_193487 | JGI IMG/M metagenome (GOLD analysis project Ga0247609, IMG submission 193487) | Sheep rumen microbial communities from Palmerston North, Manawatu-Wanganui, New Zealand - 1728 DNA GHGlow gp2 | ecosystem: Host-associated > Mammals > Digestive system > Stomach > Rumen ...
CGCTCTCAGCCTGCAACACCACCATGCCGGTAGTTTCCCAAGGCTTATCCACGGCGAGTGTCTCCAACACTTCACTTTGTGGGGTGATAGGATAGCCAAAGAAACCGTCATATCCATAGCGGATGGCGGCTTTGGCAATTACTTCATTGCCTTTCAGCAATACAATGTCTTTCTTATTGTCCATCGCTTTCCTCCTTTTTCCGATAAACTGTAATGCAGCCGTCAGGGCATACAATAGCGCAACTGGTACAGCCGTTGCACTTCTCCCAATCTGTCTGTTCCGCATAGTTGTAACCCTTGTGGTTGACAGTTGCACTCAGTGTGACAAGATGTAATGGACAAGCTATCGTGCAGAGGTTGCATCCCTTGCAACGCTCGATGTCCACAACGATAGCGCCTCTCATTTTTGCCATAATTACTTATATTATACTTTTGCTTTTATTTTAGAATCTTTACTCCATCTCATCTCTCCACTAAACCCTTCCCCCTCTTGTCAACTCTCAACTGTCAATTGTCAACTGTCAATTGTCAACTCTCTAAGGATTAAACCTGTCCTTGCAATAGAACTCCACAATCTCCATCGTCATCTTCCTCAGTTCCACCGCCTCCGAAGCCGGATTCAGCTTGATGGCTTCAGCATAAGCATCCAGGCACTCCTTCCAGTCCTGCCGTGCATACGCCTCCTTACCCTTCACAATCCAATCCTGTTCCGTCATCTCTAAACTCTAAACCCTAACCTCTAACCTCTAACCTCTAATCTCTAACCCCTAAACTCTAAACCCTCAACCCTAAACTCTAAACTCTAAACCCTCAACCATCAACCCTCAACTTTCCTCGCGTCATTCTCTCTGATTTCCACTCTTCTGATTTTTCCAGAGTGAGTCTTTGGCAGTTCATCCACAAACTCGATAATGCGTGGATACTTATAGGGAGCGGTGGTCTTCTTCACATGGTCTTGCAACTCCTTCACCAAGTCCTCATTTGCCTTATCTTTCCATTCCTTGCCCAGCACAATCGTTGCCTTCACCACCATGCCGCGAATATCATCTGGCACACCCGTGATGGCGCATTCGACCACAGCAGGGTGGGTCATCAGCGCACTCTCCACCTCGAACGGCCCAATCCTGTAGCCCGATGATTTGATCACATCATCCGCACGTCCCACAAACCAGAAATACCCGTCCTCATCCTTATATGCCAAGTCGCCTGTGAAGTAGAAGCCATCGTGCCAGCCCTTCTTCGTCTCACCGGCGTTGTGGTAGTACTCACAGCACAAGCCAATCGGTTTTTCCCTGTCCGTACGGATGGCAATCTGTCCCTCTTCGCCCACTTTGGCCTCTTTCCCCTCATGTGTGATCAAATGAATGTCATATTGTGGCATGGGCTTACCCATTGAGCCTGGTTTTGTTTTCATCCAAGGAGTTGTGGCAATCAGACAGGTTGTTTCGCTTTGTCCGAAACCTTCCTTGATTTCCAGTCCTGTAATCTCTTTGAACTTATCAAACACAGCTGAGTTCAGTGCCTCTCCTGCAGTCGTCACGTGCTCCAGAGAACTGAGGTCAAACCTGCTCAAGTCCTCACGAATCATAAAGCGGTAAATCGTCGGAGGAGCACAGAAACTGGTGATGCGGTACTGACCTACCTTTTCCAGAATGTCGGCAGCATGGAACTTCTCATGGTCATACACAAACAGCGTTGCACCGGCAATCCATTGTCCGTACATCTTTCCCCATGTAGCCTTTGCCCAACCCGTGTCAGCCACCGTCAGGTGCAAACTGCCCATGTGCAGGTTGTGCCAGAACGCCCCCGTGCCGATATGTCCCAATGGATAAGTGTGGTCATGAATCGCCATCTTGGGCTGTCCGTTCGTGCCTGAAGTGAAGTACATGAGCAGGAAATCCGAAGATTTCGTCACACGCTCGCCCTTGTATTCCTGCGCCACCTTCACACCAGCCTTGAAGTCATCCCATCCTTCGGGCACCACAGGACCGATGCTGATGCGGTGCTTCAGTGCAGGAAACTCGGCATGCGCCTCGTTCACGTGGCGCAAGATCTCCTCGTCGCCAGTGGCAATCAACGCTTTCACACCTGCGGCCTTCACGCGATACACAATGTCCTTCTTCGTCAGCAAGAACGATGCCGGAATCGCCACTGCGCCTATCTTATGCAGTGCCAACATCGTGAACCAAAACTGGTAACGGCGTTTCATAATCAGCATCACAAAGTCACCCTTCCCGATGCCCAATGAAAGCAGGTAACTTGCCACCTTGTTCGATTCGCGGCGGATGTCAGCAAAAGTGAATCGGCGTTCAATCCCCTTGTCGTTGCACCATAGCAGCGCCAAGCGGTCGGGCGTCTCCTCTGCCCACACGTCCATCACGTCGTAGGCAAAATTGAAGTTTTCGGGAATCACAAATTCAAAGTTCTTCTCGAAATCTTCTTGAGAATTGAAGGTTGACTTTTTCAGGAACCTGTCAAGCATTGTGTTGGTCATATCTCTTTCTTTCTCTTTACTCCATGAAAAATGCACACTCCACACAGGAGGTGCTGCTTTTCGAGTTCAAAATTACAGACAAATTGCGGTTTGAACAAATAAAAAACACATAAAAATGAGCATTTTACACACACTTTGACTTTGTGTGTAAAAATCACTCAAAAAAAATGCACACCCCTAAAAAAGATGTGCAAAAGTTGTGCTTTTTAGTGTTTAGAGTTTAGGGCTTAGGATTTAGTGCGTGCCGTGGGCGCTATCTCGGAAGGGACTCCGAACTTGTTCGCCTGAACACCTATAAGGATCAATAATGAGTGAAGAAATACGGAGTAAATTTAGACCAGTAAATTAAAACTTGTCATTTACTCAAATAAATTTACTCCGTATTTACTCCGCATTTACCTTCCAAGACTGTGCGAAGCACACAAAAAACTCCCTTCCTCCCAAAAAACTCCTAATTCCTAATTCCTAACTCCTAACTTTTCACTATCTTTGCCCCCATGAAAAAGTTTTTTGCACTCCTCAAAGACAAACCGCGCCTCTACAACATCGTCTTCAACTCCGACACCAGAGCCGGTAAAATATTCGACATCGCCGTTATGGTGGCGATTGTCCTCAGTCTCATTGTGGCGTTCATCGAGACGAAACCCGCTGTGATGGGACGTTTCAAGGATGTGCTCACTATCATGGAGTATGTCCTCACTTTCTTCTTTACCATCGAATACATTCTCAGGCTCTATTGTTCGCCACGTCCTAAAGATTATGCCTTCAGTTTCTTTGGCATCATAGACCTCGTGGCAACCTTGCCGCTCTATCTTTCTTTCATTCCTTATCTCTCTTCTGCACGCTACTTCTTCATCCTGCGAGTGTTCCGTCTCCTGCGCATTTTCCGCGTGCTCAAGCTCTTTTCCTTCATCAACGAAGGGTATCTGCTTCTTCAGAGTATTCGTCTGAGTTTCCGCAAGATACTTGTCTATTTTCTCTTTGTGCTCATACTCGTCACCATCATCGGAACTCTGATGTTTATGGTTGAAGGAGGGCAGCCAGGCACACAATTCACCGATATAGGTACCAGCATCTACTGGGCGATAGTCACCCTTACCACGGTGGGCTATGGCGACATCACTCCTGTCACCCTCGTAGGGCGTCTCCTCTCCAGTGTGGTCATGATACTTGGTTACACCATCATCGCTGTCCCCACCGGCATTGTGTCAGCCACTATGATAGACGAGACCAAGAAGAAGGGTAAGAACGGAAGATGCCCTCGCTGCAACGAGAAAACAGACCTCAAAGCCAACTACTGCCAACATTGTGGAGAAAGACTTTAAAACAGAAGACCCTCTCTGTCCTGCGGACATCTCCCCCGTAATGGGGAGAGCCATCCGGCTTGCCCGCCTATTGGAAACATCCCGCATGGTCTTCCTCCCCATTACGGGGGAGGGTCGGGGAGAGGGTCTTTTCATTTTAGACAATCTCGATGCCATCACCTCGGAAGAGTTGGAAGCAGCCCTCGCCTCCCTTCCTTCGTGGCGACGCGAAAAAGCCCTCCGTTTCAAGTTTGAGCAGGGACGCAAAGAGTGCGCCTTCTCCTACTTGCTGCTCTGCCAAGCCCTCCGCGAAGTCTATCGCATCACCGAACAACCCTCCTTCTCCTACGGTGAACACGACAAACCCGAACTCTCGTTCAACTCTCAACTCTCAACTGTCAACTCTCAACTTTTCTTCAACATCTCCCACTGCAAACAAGCCATAGCGTGTGTTGTCTCAGATCAACCCGTTGGTGTTGATGTCGAGCGGATAGGACGTTACAACGAATCCCTTGCCCGTCATGTCCTCAACGACAGCGAGTTCGCCCTCGTCTCCCAATCTCCCGACCCTCAAATCTCCTTCACTCGCTTTTGGACACAAAAAGAAGCTATTGTCAAACTCACTGGTCGTGGCATTGACGATGACCTCCCCAATCTTCTTTTAAAATATAATAATGTGACCCTTCACACCGAAGACCACCTCGATAAAGGCTACATCCTCACCGTGGCAAACTATAGGGGTTAGGGTTTAGAGTTTAGGGATGAGAGTTTAGAGTTTAGGGTTTAGAGTCGCATAAAATCCGTTCCATCCGTGTCATCCGTGTTCGAACAAATCTATATTTTCAGCGTGATATATAATAACTCACACAGATTCCACAGATTTGAAGCCCCGCGGGGCTTAGGAGAATTCCGCTTCATCCGCTCAATCGTTCCGCAGGAACTTGTTTAACATAAAGACATACCCCCTTTGGGATGATTAAGTTGATTCATCGGAATGAAAGGAGTCGCTTCGCGAAAAATCATACAAATCGCTCCAAATCTTACAAATTTGAATGATTTTGAATGGATTTGTCTAATTTCTGCCCGCAGGGCACTCCCTTCCTTACGCCGCGCAAGGCGTTCCATCCGTGTCATCCGTGCTATCTGTGTGAGTTTCTTAATCACTAAAGTTTCGCAAGTTTTACTTATTTTTGAATGAGGAATTAGGAATGAGGAGTGAGGAATGGAATGTTAGGCCAAGTGTTATCTCACAATTCGAAGACTTTATCCTTTCTCATTTGTCATTTATCATTTAGCACATACTGTTAAATTGTTAAATTTTGTCTTTCGCCACCTCTCTTTCCACCGCTTATGTCTCCAAAAACACCTAAAAATGTAAAAATTTGAAAAAAACCATCAATTTTCGCAAAAAAAATTGCAAAAACATGAGGAATTAACAATAATAAACCGTAACTTTACCGCCGAATTGGCTAACACCCATTCTTGAATACCTCTCTCGGGAGGATTCTACGGATACTAATCAATCTAAATACACATTATTTATATAATAAGCAGAGACAACCAAAACAAAAATATCAAAACCAAAAACAACTTTTTTAATCAACTTTTTTATTAACTTAAATTCAAACCAATTATGAGAAAATTATTTACATTTCTCCTGACAATGGTAGTTGCGATGGTGGCAAATGCTGCTATTCCACCAACTATCCTACTTGGTGATGAGTTTACCAGTGTTGCAGCTCTTGATGGCAAGACATTTGCGATTGTTGACAAGGCTGCTGAAAAGGCACTGTTTGGCTCAAACAACCAGAATTTGGCTTTCGACGCGTATGGTAGCGCGTTTGTTACAACAAATTCTGGTTACACGTGGCAGCTCGAAAGTTTGGCTGAAAACCAAGACGAGTCTGTCCATGGTTATTATCTTCTCCATCTTGTGGCTCCTAATGGAACGCCAGTTCCGACTTCAGATTGGGGAGGTAAGTATCTGAACTCTCAGAAAAAGGACGGTTGGTGCTGCTTCAACTTGGGTATCACAGAAAAGAAGCTGGGTCAAGACATCGACTATGGTGCAGTATGGGATGTTCAGTTTGTAGAGGGAAAAGGTTTCTCTCTGAAGAACATTGGTACAGGTCTTTACAAGGGTGCAGATGGTGGTACAGCTAATAAGGAAGAAGCTGTTTACTTTGCTTTTGTTCCTGTATCGATCACTTATGTACCGGCTCTGAAGGCTCTCCTTGCAGAAGGTGAAGCTATGAAGAAGAGAGGTGCATCATCTGCTGATTACGATGCAGCTATCGAGGGTATAGACCCTGATAAATCTGCTGATGCACTTGCTGATGCTCAGAAGGTGGAAGCAGCTCTTCCAGCTCTTGCGAAGACTCAGCTCACTGCTGGTTCTGATTTCACTCGCGCTATTGCTAACTTCGATTGTGCTGCTAAGGATGGTTGGACATTCGATAAGCCAAAGGGTGGTAATGGTCCAGATCATGGTGGCGATTTCGAATATTGGGCAGGTAATGCTTCTGACCGCGCCACTGCTTCTTTCGACTATTGGCAGGAAATCATTGGTCTTCCAAATGGAACTTACACTGTTAGTGCAGAAATGTACAACTCTTTGAACAATGAAGGTGGTGATTACACTGAGTTCAAGCCTACAGTCGGTGTTTATGCTACAGCCGGTGAAAAAACTGTTTCTAAGCTTGTTGACGTGAATAGTGAAACTCGCGTTCCTTATGTTACTGACGCAATTGAAGTGACTGATGGCAAAATCCGCATTGGTGTAAAGAGCTTCGAAGCTCCAATGGCTGCTCGTTGGTTCACTGTTGACAACTTCAAACTGACTCTGGTTAAGCCAGCTGTTGCTCCTACTGCTCCTGAAAAGGACAAGTGGTTCAATGAAATTGACTTCTGCTTCAGGGATAAGGCTTCTACTGTTGCAACGTCCACGGAAAAGACTTTTGCAGTATGGGGAGCCGATCCTGATGATGTTACGAATGGCTGTATTGTAGCGACTGCAGGCAAAAATAGCAGTGTAACTAATGCTCAGTTCTGGATTAGAGGTGCTGAGTATGTTGAGCCTACCTATATTGGTAAAGATAAGGCTCAATTGACAGCTGTTTATGATAAGGGAGGTTTTGCTTCTGGAACAGGATTCAAAGTTACAATGCGTGTGAAGGCTGATGGCGAATATTCCGCTGGATCTCAGACTCATAAAGCTTTCCAGCACGTGTCCAATGACGGCTTTGGCACTCTGAATGTAACAAAAGAATGGCAGACTGTATCATTTGTTTGTATAGCTGATGATGCGAGAGCTGGCTTTACAGACCTTTGCTTCAACCTGGCTGCTTCAGATGCTGATAGAACATTCTACTTCGACGACATTCAGATCACAGGTAGAGGTGGTTCTGAGTGGTATGTAAACAATGAGTTCTATGCTAAGGACTACCATGATAAGTCAGCTAACTACAGCAATGATGCATCTGGTAAGAACTTCTTCCCAAATCCTCCTTATGTAGCTGATGGAGATTATGTAGAAGTAATTGCTACTCCTAAGGGTACACGTGGCAACCAAACTTGGGATGCTCAGCTCTTTATCAAGATTCCTGATGAGTATGTTGGTAAGGCAACTAAGCTGACCATGAAGGTACAAGCTACAGAGGCTGTGGAAGGTGCTGCTACATCTTATCACGCTACTGCTTCTGGTGCTGGTTGGGGTGCTTCTGCAGCTCCAGCAGACAAGATTCCTTTCACTGTAGGTGAGTGGACAGATATTACAACTGTTTTGAACACTAAGGGTGTTACTGCTAAGGGTCAGTTGGCAGCAGCTCAGCAGGTTGACTTCTTTGTAATCGACCTGTCTTATGGTACAGCTGTTGAAGGTGACGACAACGCAGGTTACATAACTTACAAGTTCAAGGACATTAAGTTCGAGGCTGCTCAGGAAGCATGGTACACTAATGGTAAGATTATCGCTAAGGACTATGTAAAGGGTGATGAGACTTACACTAACTCTGATGACAAAGAATTCCCACTTGCTCGTTATGTTTATGATGACAAGGGTGACTACGTAGAAGTACAGTCTAACGCTAAGCGTGTTAACGATTATGATAGCCAGATCTGGATTGAGATCCCAGAAGCATGGGTTGGCAAGAAGGTTAAGCTGACAATGGAAGTGGAAGCTTCGAAGGAAGTGACTGCAGCTGCTGCTTATCACTCATTCGCAGGTGGTAACCATTGGGGCCCAGGTGCAGGTGAAGGCGTTCCATTCAAGGTTGGTGAATTTACTAAGATTGAGCGCATCCTGAACACTAAGGACGTTGTTTGTAACAAGAATCAACAAGTGAAGTATTATGTACTGAACCTTTCTAACGACGAGAAGGACAAAGGAACAGGTATCACTTACAAGTTCAAGAACATTGCATGGTCAGAGGCTCCTGTTGATACATGGGTTGAGCTGATTCCTAACGGTGACTGCGAAACAGCTGCAGAGCATGCATTCGCAGCAGCTAAGGAGGTTCCTGTAGATGGTTCTAACGTGAACAAGGCTCGTATCGTTGACGGCGTTGGTAAAGATGGTGGCAAGGGTATCGAAGTTGTTGCTGGCGCTAAGGGATCACAGCCTTGGGACAACCAGTTCTGGATTTATGAGCCATATTACCTGCCAGCTGGTACAAGTATCATAGTTGAGTTCGACTACAAGGCTGACCTCGCTGGTTCTGTAGGTACTCAGTCTCATCGTGAGCCTGCTGCTGGTAATAATTATCTGCATTATATTGGTATTGGCAATGTTAGCTTCACTACAGAGTGGCAGCACTTCAAGTATGAAGGCAAGATCCAAAATGAATGTGATGGTAAAGACGATGATGGTAACGCTGTTGCTCGTTTCCTCTCCTTCGCATTTAACTTGAACGATATTGCTGCCGCTAACAAGTACTATTTCGACAATCTCTCATTCAAGGTTCCTGCTGATGTAATTTCTGGTAAAGAGCCTATTTACGACGTGGATACCTACAAGGAGGTTGAGTACAAGGATCCAGCTACTCTTGACTGGTCTGAAAACATCCTTAAGAATGGTGACCTCAAGAGTGACAACATGAACGAGTTCATTCTGAAGAACAACGATGTTGAGGATCCAGAGATGTTGCTGGCTGAAAAGTCTGCAATCGGAGATGGTTTCGAAATTGGCATTGAAACTGCTGCACGTCCAACTAAGGAAGACGGCTCAGTTGGTGGCAATGATTACGACGCCCAGTTCTTCGTTCGTTTGCCAAAGGTTCTGCCAAAGGGCAAGAAGTTCAACCTTGAGTTCGACCTCTACGCTGAGGAAATCAATACACTTGCTATTCAGGCTCACAACGAACCTGGTCAGTACAAGGGCAACTTGGGTTCAGTCAAGACTGATCCATCCGTTGACGTTCTTCACTATCAGGCATATCTGACAGCTCCAGAAGACATGCGTTCTATCGCAATCAACCTTGCTGTTGCAACAAAGGCTACCTATGGATTCTCTAACTTCAGCGTTAAGACACTGACGGACGATCAGGATGCTATCAAGGCTGCTACTGATGCAGCTGACGCTACTACTCTCTGGCCTGAGACTCTCGCACTCAACATTGCTGCTAACAAGGGCCGCAACACTGAGACTGAAGGCAAGAACTACACAGAGGAAAGCGTGAAGGCTCTCACCGACGCTATCGCTGCTGGTAAGGCTGAACTGAAGAAAGACGCAGCCGAGGTTACTGCTGAGTCTCTCACTGCTGCCACTAAGGCTATCGAGGACGCTATCAACGGTCTACTGCTCCTAGCTCCTGAAACTGATCCAGACTATGCAGACTTCGAAGAGATTGCACAGGATCAGGGTAAGGATCTTGACACATTTGCTCGCACAGCAGTTGAGGAAGGTGCAGACTTCAACACTTACACAGCTTCTGGTGACCTTCAGGTTGCGTTCAAGATGTATGACATCGACGTGAAGGACTGCGATTATGTAACAGTGAAGTTTGCTCAGCCAGCTCCTAAGGGTTGGAACATCGCATTCTGGGCACAGGGTGGTACAGACAATGTGGAAATTCCAGAAGGTGCTACTGAATATAAGTATGTATTTGCTGATGATGCGAAGTGCGCTATCAAGGACGACGTTCTCCCACAGATTTGTGTTCTGACACTCTGGCCTGGTGGCTATCCATTCGACATGAAGGTTTACGGCGTTTACAAGCACAAGGCCGCTCCAGCACTCGCTTACACCGACTTGACTAAGGAGATGTTCTTCGTGTGGTCTGACTGGACAGATGCTGATGCTACAGCTCAGGCTGGTTGTGCTTACGAGGTTGGTACATCTTCTGGCATGCCTTATGGTGACGGTAGTGTGATTAACTATGCAGATCTTTCAGAGTATGCAACTCTTGAAGTTACTACAACTGAAGGTGCTCCTCGCTTCCTCTTCAACCGTGATGTGAAGGACGGACAGTGGAATGAGAATGAGGCTGACTCTCACTTGATTGATAATACTAAGGGTGGCTGGTCTGCAAAGTACTTCACTTCTAAGGATAATGGTGATGGTTCTACCACTTACATTGTTGACATCGCTGCTCTCGTGGCTGATAAGGGTTATGCTCACCTCCACTCAATCAAGGGTGCTAACTGGGCTAATACTACAGTTACAGACATGAAGCTCGGTTATGTAGGTGAGAAGCCTGCTCTCCCAATTCCTGTTGCCATCAACGGCATTGCAGAAGGTGCGTCTGTTAAGGACGGCAAGTACTTCATCAACGGTCAGATTGTTATCGTGAAGAACGGTGTGAAGTACAACGCTGCAGGTGTTGCAATCAAGTAATCCGACAGAATTAACAATTCTATATGAAAAGGGTGGAGCCGCATGGTTCCACCCTTTTTTATAAAATCAAGCCTTCTCCTAAGCTCCTCCTTGAGTAAGGCTAGAGTATGCCTAGATTAAGGCTGGAGTATGGCTACTTGTCAATTGTCAACTGTCAATTGTCAACTGTCAACTTTCTTTATGACAGCCCTTCTATCAACCCGTCAACGATGTTGATGCGTTCCGCTTGTGGTGACTTCGCCAATCCTGGCATTCGCATGATGTCACCTGCGATGGCAACAATCATCTCTGCGCCCGTATTGATGACAAAGTCACGAATCTTGATGTTGAAGTCTCGAGGACTTCCATACAGTTTCTTGTCTGCGGAGAACGAGAATTGTGTCTTGGCAATGCAGACAGGGTAGTGCTCGAGCCCCAACTTCTGGATGCGCAGTAACGCTGCTTCTGCTGTCTTGCCATACGAGACACTGGAAGCCCCGTATATCTTGCGGCACACCTTCTCCACTTTTGTCTTGATGGAGTCGTTGTCTGCATAGGTGTAGGTGAGCGGATGCGAGGGTTGCTGTTCTATGGTATCTACTACCAGCTGTGCCAATTCCTTTGCCCCTTCTCCTCCTTCGTGGAAGGCATTGTTGATGGCGAATCCCACACCAATGCTGTTGCAATGCTGGCGCACGAGTTCTATCTCCTCTTCTGCATCGGTGTCGAAGCGATTGAAGGCAACCACCACGCTCTGTCCAAACCCTTTCAAGTTGCGGATGTGACGATCCAAGTTGTCAAAGCCCTTGGCAAGTCCCTCCATGTTTGGTTCCTTGATGGCTTCTACAGGAACTCCTCCATGCATCTTGAGCCCTTGTGTGGTGGCGACGATGACGGTGAGTTTGGGTTGTAGTCCGCTCTTGCGGCACTTGATGTCGAAGAACTTCTCTGCGCCAAGGTCAGCACCGAACCCCGCCTCTGTCACCACGTAATCAGCAAAGGTCATTGCCATTTGTGTGGCAAGGAGTGTGTTGCATCCATGGGCGATATTGGCGAAAGGTCCTCCATGCACGAAACCAGGAGTCTGCTCTGTGGTCTGCACAAGATTGGGCTTGATGGCATCCATGAGCAACACTGTGATGGCGCCTCCTACACCCATGTCTCTGACATAGAAGGGTGTGTCGTCCATCTTGATGCCAAGGAGGATATTGTCAATGCGTCTGCGCAGGTCGTCGAGGTCTTTGGAGAGACAAAGAATCGCCATGATTTCGGAAGCAGGCGTGATGTCAAATCCGGTCTCTGCAGGGATGCCATCAGTTTTAGGACCAAGCCCTGTCACGATGTTGCGCAAGCTGCGGTCATTCACATCAAGCACACGTTTCCACAGCACTTCCTTGAGTGCAAAGCCATCATCACGGTGCTGGAAGAGATAGTTGTCCAGCAGGGCTGCAATCATGTTGGTGGCTGTGGTGACAGCATGAAAATCGCCTGTGAAATGGAGATTGATTTTTTCCATGGGCAGCACCTGTGCATAGCCACCTCCTGCTGCACCTCCCTTCACACCGAAGCAAGGACCCAATGAGGGTTCACGCAGGGCACACACCGCCTTCTTTCCTATCTTGTTCAATCCAAGGGAAAGCCCGATGCTGACAGTGGTCTTGCCAATGCCTGCTTTGGTGGGGGTGATGGCTGTGACGAGGATAAGGTTGCTTTTCGCCATCTTCTTTTCGTCAATGAGGTGCGTGGGCACCTTAGCGATGTACTTGCCGTAATGCTCAAGTTCATCGGTGGGAATCTGAATGTATGCTGCTATCTCCTCAATGGGGCTCAGCTTACATTCACGTGCGATTTCTATGTCTGTCTTCATTTATTGATGAGTTAAGGAGTATAGGAGTTATCGCTTCGCTCGAAGTTATCGACGTTTGTCATGCCGATGGTTTTCTCGCTGTCAGGTATCGTCGTTAACTTCTTTAACTTCGATAACTTCGAGCGAAGCGATAACTTCTAAAATTCATTTTTATTTCATGAGTTTGAGCGTGCCTTTCTTGCCTGCCTCGCTTTTGATGCACAACAGGTAGATTCCCTTCGGAAGGGTTGCCCTGGCGAAGGTGTCGGACACGTTGCCCATTGGGCATGTGAATGTCTTGACAGTGACGCTGCTTGTATTGATGACTTCCACCATAACGGTTTCTCCTGCATCAATGGCACTGATGCCTGTGAGGTATTCCTGATACTTGGCGGCATTGCATCTCACATAGAGGATACCTTCGCTGATGCGGCTGGTGTCCCAGTAGTTATAGACGGGCAGTTCAGGCAGGTCGAAGTTGAGCTCACCTGCGATGTTGACATTCTTCACGTCTGTCCAAACATAGAAGGAGTCTGCCACTGCCTCATCGGTGGTGAGTTTCCCTAAGTTGTTCTTGCTGATGACAGCACCAATGGTCGTGCCTGCTGCCAACTTCAGGGTGCCGATGCCCTTGATGTATGAGTTGTTGATGGAATTTTCAGAGGCACTCTTGCGGATGCCGATAACCACTTTAGCTGTCTTGCTCAAGGTGACATTCTTGCCACCAAAATTGATGTTGCCTGAAGTGGCAGTGGCTGATTCTCCTGGGTGGACAGTGCCGTTGATGGTGATGCTGCTGTTGGTCAGTGCCAACTTGCTGTCGCTCACACCTGTCAGTGCGGCGTTCTCGGAAACTGTCAGTGAGCCTGTACCGAGTGAGCCACCTGTGCCCAAACGAATGCTGCCGGCAGAGATGTTCACTGCTCCTGTGCTGTTCCAAGCACCGGTGACGGTCATCTCTCCTGAGCCCATCTTGGTGAAGTTATCGTTGCTGGTGACGATGCCTTCGAACTTGAAGTTATTGTCATTGCCTACCTGCCATGTGTTGGCTCTTACGGTAGCATTCTGCTGGAACGAACAGAAACCACCCAACTCGCCCTTGCCAGTCAGTTTACCGATGCGCAACGTCTTGCCTGAGTTCTGCACAATGACATTTTCAGGAATGTTGAAGGTGCAGTTCTCTGAACCATTGCTGGTGTCGAGTGTGAAACGTCTGTCAGCAGCGATGGCGGCGTGTGGTACAATGGTGCCTTTGAAGGCGGAGAGGTTGAGCTGGAGCGAGGTGCGTGTGGCTACCCAACCATTTCCCTGCTCTCCTGCACAAGTAATGTCAAGGGAACCTTCTCCTGTCACCTTATTGGTGTAGGTGGCACGGTTAGCTGTGTTCCATGCACCTTTCTTATCCTTCGGTATGTTGAGTTCATTGTTGGTGCCAACCTCATCAATCAGCGTTCCACCTTGGAACTCGACGACTTTGGCGGCATTGCCGGAGAAGTTGTCAATGGCTCCACCAACAATGATGGCTCTGTTAAGGTTGGCACCGCTGGTGTAGGTCTTGAGCCATCCTGACCCCTTCTTGGTGAGGAGCGTGCCAGAGAGAGCCTTGTTTTGGATGAAGTCCTTATTGGCATCAGCACTGATGACGCCTCCTTTTTCACCCACAAACTTGATGGGCGAACCATTGGTGACCGTGGCTGCTGTCTGAATCATGGCTCCATTCTCCATGGTGAATAGGTCTGCAGAAGTGGTTACGGCACCTAAGTTGCCTGTCGCTTTGTTTTCATTGGAAAGCGAGGAAACCACGACTGTGCCACCCTTCAGCGCATTGCCGTCCATATAGGAGTTCTCAGTGGAGATTGTCAGTGTGCCTGTGCCTTCTTTCACCAAAGCACCAGAGGTGATGGCTCCATTGCCCGAGATGGTGTAGTTCTTGGAGGCATTTACCTTAAACGTCTTGGGATCGAGATTTTCAGTGATGGCGATGGATGTCTTGGAGGCTTCATCGGTGAAGTTGACAATGTCGCCCTTCACAAAGATGTCAGCAGCCTTGGCTTGGTCATCTGCTACATAGAAGTTCTCAGTCTTGGCAAAGTCCCAAGTGGAGGAGTTTGCACCTGTCCACACAATCTCGCTTGCAGCACGCACGGCACTGATGGTGAGGATGAGCTGGTTTTGAGCATTGAGAGAGAGAACGGCGCGATGGTTGGTGACACCTTCAATCTTGATGTCGTTGAGAGAACCAGACACCGCACCAATCTTACCGATGATGTAGCTGCCAGGTTCGAGGGTCTTGGCACCATCCTTGCAGTGTTCCACCACCTCAATGACGGGCTGCAGATAGCGTGGGCCATAGTCCATCCAGACTTTCTCGTTGAGTTTGGTCTCGATGACAAGTTTGTCGGCAATCACTTGGTCTGCCTTAACCCCGTCGGAATAGAGATCAAGGGCCAATCGTGAACCAAAGCCCATCGTGTAGGTGGTTGTAGTGATGGTACCCATGGTGTTCTCACCACCCGGACGGATGGTGGAGGCGTAGTCTGCCTTGATGCCACCGAGGAATTTGCCACCATTGGAATTCAGTTCTACAAAGCGGTTGAGCCAAAGAGCTGAGTTCTGAAATGTGCCGTCGAAGTTGACAGTACCTGCCCATACGTCAGTGTTGCCGGTGTGCTTCATGGTCACGTTCGGCAAGGTGAGGATGCCATCACCCTGTTTCACAAGACGGGCATCACCTGCCAAACCGCCACCTGTCACCTCGCAGGTGAAGTATTGATAGGTTGGGGCAGGCTTTGCGGTAGTGCCGCTGGTTGCATTGCCTTGTACATGTGATGGTACATTGAACGTCACGATATAGGGTGCGGCGCCTTCTTGGATGCTCACTTTTGTGTTGTTCGTCTCGCAGACAATCAGATGGTCGCTCGTAGTGGAGATGGTACCGCCATTTTTCACCTCGATGCGTCCTGTCATGGTGTTGGTGGGAGGAGCCTGAGTGATACCCTCCAGTTCACCAAGGAAGTAACTCTTGTGAGGAGGTTGGTTGTATCCGACAGGCTGTGTCACCATGGCATTGCGGTACTGGTGGTCAGACCAGAGGGTAGGGATGCGGTAAGTGGTGGCATGGGGCGTGGTGAAGATGCGGATGTTCTTGTTGTCAGATGTACGCATCACCACTTCTTCACGCCAGTCTCCAAAGATGTCGGCAATGGCACATGCATTGTTTTTCGTGCCGTTGATGGTCAGGCAGTCGTCGGAGCTGAAAAGACGCCCTGATGGATACTTGTAGATGGCTGCAGCGCGTCCTTCATTGGCACTACCGGGAGAATCATACACTTCATCGCAGAGGTCACCGTCCCAATAGATGCGCTGGTTAAGGTGTGACCAGAAGAGTGCATCGTTGGTGCCGCCGGGAGCATTTGCCACCACCAAATCCTTTACGGTGGAAACAATGCCTGTCTGGGTGCTTCTGCCTATGCTACCCACAAAGTCATTGGAGAAGTTGGCGCATAGCGCACGTCCATCATCTGATGTGGATTTCAGACGGTAGTAGATTTCGCCAGTGGTGGCATTGTAGTAGGTGCAGGCAGGCTGTGTCTCGTTACAGATGAACTGCTCTGCGTATTTGCGGTAAGGGTCAAGGTCTGCACAATGTTGTGCATCGCCATGTCCGAGCCCTGTGGTGCAGAGTCCCTTTCCGTTGTCGTCAATCATCATGGAACCGAAGATGATTTCATCGCGTCCGTCCCAGTCAACATCTCCAATGGTGAAGTTGTGGAAACCATTGCCAAACCAAGGTCCCGAAGTGGCATCCCAACGCCAGAGTTGAGTCAGCTGGTGAGTTTGCGGATCAACGTCCAACGCACACATCTTGTGCTGGCTGTAACAGCCACGTCCAAGGAAGATGCTGGGTTTGCGCCCATCAAGATAAGGGGCACCGAAATAGTGCTTGGACGAACGGTGTCCTGTGTCGTTTTTACCCCAAACGGTGGCATAGTCACTTTCATCGCTTTCGAAACGGGGAAGAGGGTATGTCATCGGGGTGTATGTCGCTGATTGCGATTGATAATCGTAAGGCACAGCCGTGGCTCCGTTCATGTAGAGCAGGTATTCAGCACCATTGCGCGTGTATTCGTCACGTGGAGCCACATAGTTCATGTTACCCACCTTGATGACTGTGCCATCGCCAGCATGGATAATCATATTGTCAGCACCACGCATGAGACACTCTGCTTTCCCATCCATGTCCCAGTCGTAGCTGACGAGGTCCCACTGTTCATCGGGACCAGCCATGAGGTTGGGGCCAAGGTCTATCCACCACAGGCGTGTACCGTCAAGCTTATAGCATTCGTAGTGGTGGAACTTGGTAGTGTTGGCGGCATTGAGGATGTCGCCTGTGTAGTTGCGCTTCACCATAAACTCCACCACGCCGTCACCATCCACGTCACCTAAGGAGATGTCGTTGATGATGTATTGGGAAGTCACATCGTTCCCATTGCGATCCAATACTTTGGCAACAGGAATGTCGAAGTGACCATTGTTCCATCGTGTCACAGACTTGCTCTTTGTCTGTTCGACACCACGCACCACAGGCGCCACCTGATAACTGCTGGAAGCATTGCCTGAAGTGTGCGTGTAGTTAGATGCCTGAAGGTTCTCAGCTATCTTCGTACCATTACAATAGAGGTTGTAGGTCACATCATAGTATTCCTCGCCAAGTACACGCCAACTGACGAAATTTCCATTGCCACTTGGTACCGCTACGAGTCCACGGTCAAGCTTGTCAGTGAAGCGCTGTGCGAAACCTGCTGCTGCAAGCATGACGAAGAGGGATGTGAGAATGATTTTTTTCATAAAATAGGATAATTAGTTGTTTCTGTTAGTTATTGTTGCTAAGAATATGATATTTTTTAAGTTTCGAGAGTTTTATTTACTTGAAGTTAATGAAGTTAGCGAAGTGAGCGCTGCGCTTAGTTGACAATTGACAGTTGACAATTGACAGTTGACAGATTCCATTCCTAATTCCTAACTCCTCATTCCTAATTCGGAGTAGCTTCGATTACTTCGAGCGCAGCGATAACTTCCGAAGGTTGAGTGTTTAATGTTAAAGTGGTGTCAAAGTTACGAATAATCATTTTATTGGGCAACCATTTCGAGCAAATCTTTGCCTGTGAGTTTGTAACTGGCATCAGTTCCTGCCAGAATGTTCTCGGCAAGGTCTCGTTTGGTCTGATGGAGACGGATGATTTTCTCCTCGATGGTGTTCTTGCTGACCAAGTGATAGACGGTGACGGCACGGTTCTGTCCGATGCGGTAGGTGCGGTCGGTCGCTTGCTGCTCAATGGCAGGATTCCACCAAGGGTCAAGGTGAAACACATAGTTGGCTTGAGTGAGGTTTAGACCCAATCCTCCTGCTTTAAGACTGATGAGGAAAATGGACCTTTCACCACGCTGGAAGGCATCCACCATCTCGGTGCGTTGCTTGAGAGGCACCCCACCATCAATGTAGAAGTAGGACATGCCAAGACGGTCAAGCTCACGTCTGACAAGATCGAAGAAACTGACGAACTGACTGAATACCAAAGCTGTGTTTCCTCCCTCAATGACACCTTGCAGCAATTCAGTGAGAGCTGTGATCTTGGAACACTCGCCAGTCCATTTCGGTTCAATGAGTTGTGCGCTGCATGCCGCTTGGCGCAGTCGTGTGATTTCTGCTAATACATGCATGTCAATTTCAGCTCCTGAGGCTTGGAGCATCTTCTCGGCGCGGATGCGGATGCTTTCGTAAATGGCAAGTTCATCGCGGTTCATTTCCACGGAATGGTAGATTTCTGTCTTTTCGGGCAGTTCTTTCAGCACAGCCTGTTTGGTGCGCCTGAGCATGAAGGGGTGTACGATGTGTTCAAGCTGTTCCTGCTTTTCTTTATCTTGATGTCCTTCGATGGGAATGATGAACTTTTGTGAGAAATGTTCGTAGTTGCCCAAAAGTCCTGGATTGACGAATTGGAAAAGGCTCCAAAGCTCACCCAGGTGGTTCTGTACGGGCGTACCTGTCAGCATCACACGATTGTCTGCTTGTATCTTCATCGCTGCGGCACTGGTCTTGGCTCCTCTGTTCTTGATGATGTGTGCCTCGTCCAGACATGCCACGTTCCAATGTTTCTTGGTGATGTGTTCTTGTATGCTGAGCAGGATGCCGTAGGTGGTCACTATCACGTCGCCAGCCTTGGCATCTTGAATGGTTTGTTGACGGTCGATCGCAAAATTGAGAATCTGCACGTTGAGGGTAGGCGCAAATTTTTCCATCTCGGTCTTCCAGTTCGGTGCAACAGATGCAGGTGCCACCACAAGGGATGGCCCTTCTTCCTTCTTCAACAAAAGGAATGCGATGGTTTGTATGGTTTTGCCAAGTCCCATGTCATCGGCAAGCAAAGCTCCGGCTCCCCAGCTGTTGAGACGGGCTATCCAGATGTATCCGTCCTTCTGGTAGGGTCGTAGGACTGCATTCAGTTCTTTGGGGACGTCTGGACTGTAATTGGAGCCTTCAAGGATGCGCTTTCGAATGTCCATGAGTTTTTCGTCCATGTCCAGTCTCATTTCACCATACAGGAGGTCATCACCCATCAAAGCTGCACTGAAAGGTGAAATCTTGATTTTGCCACGCTCTCGGTTGGCAATGGCATCGAGTGCCTTCAATTGGTTCCTTAGCTTCTCGCTCAGGGCAAGGAATTCACCTTCCGCTATTTTGACAAACTTACCCTTGCTCTTACCCACCAGTTCCAGCAGTTCGCTGATGCTGATGCGAGTTTGTTCATCGATGTTGACCTCACCCTCGATGTCGAACCATTGACCCCGTTGTTTCACCACACCGCTCCATGAGCCTGTACCCTTGGTGAGGTTGCGAATCTTGAAACCTTGACCTTCAGGCCATTCGGCATAAAATGTGTCAGGGTGCTCTTGTATCAGTTGTACGAGGTCAAGCATGAACTCAGGGGGATAGACAGCCTCTTCTTCATCATACCCTTCGCTTCGCCAGAAGGCATGTACCAACTCAAGGTTCTGTCGTTCCATCTCCATGTTGCGCTTCACCCTCACACGACCTTCTTCGTTCTCATCGATGATGGTGTCGTCACCTTTTCCTAAACGGAACGTCTTTCTGCCTCCTTGCAGGGGACGTACAAAGATTTCCACTTCCCAGTTGCTGCCTTGCTTGGGGCTAAGTTTGAATCCTACGTTCCATTGTCCATCAACAAGGGGTAGGGTGCTGCCGCCCTCTATCAATGAAGAGTGCAGTTCCACCTTGCCGCCAATCTTTGCCAAAAGGCTTCTGAGGGTGTTCTCCGCTTCCAGGGGCAGACTGCCCAGCTGCAGTAATTTGACGTAGTAGCCGCGTATTTCATTAGGGATGTTGATGAGGCTGTAGTGTGTGGGAGAGTCCTCCACAATCACAAGGTCATCCTTTGCATTTCCAAGGGGCACGTTTGACTTAACCACAAACCGGTCGTCTTCCTTCTCTACAATCAGATAGGGCTTGTCCCGATCCACCTTCACCAGCTCATATGGAACGGATGGACCGACGTACAGACGACTATCGTCAACCATTTCCTCAATCACGTCTTCCACCAGCAGTTCCCAATGCTCGCTGTGGTTGAGTCGTGCCAATATGCGGCGGTCGGCATTGTTCATGCATTCCACGTCTCCTCTTCTGTATCTGGTATCACTCAGTCGCTTGCCATTACCCCATGCACCGTTCTTCAGTCGTGTCTGTTCCCTGACTTGTATGGTGCGCGAGTCAGGAGACTCACGAAGATACATCAATCGAGTGTCTTGCATCTCAATTACAGGCTTGCTGCCGTTAGCCTCGTCTATCAGCCCCTGTAATACTGATTCCCATTCTGCCTTGTGGTAGATATTTGCAAGGGTGGGGTGGTCTCCGAAACGATGACGCAATGATTCGCGTTCGTAGTCGTATAAAGGAAGATATTTCGACATCTCATGTTGCAGCAAAGCAAGATGGGGAATGCAGAGATTGACATCCATGCCGTTGGTGGGATAACCCAGGTAGTTGGCAAGCAGGAATGCCAGATGGCGGAACAGTGGCGGTAATTCGCCATTGACTCCATCCTCATACATTTTCTGTACTTGTTCTTTGTGCAGGGAAATGCTGATGTTGCAGAAATCTTCAGCTAAAAGTCTGGCAGGCAGCATCTGTCTGTCAGTTCTCACTCCCATGTTCGCTACAAGCTCCTTGAGTCTGTTACGACAGGCGGCAGCCATCTTTCCGCGTTCTGTTGTCTGTTGTCCGTTGTCTGTTGTCCCTTCCGAAGCCACAGCCATATATGATAACACCAGATAGAACGTCAGCAGTCCATTGAGGAAATAGCCTCTTATTCCTCCTTCCTTCAGTTGTGTCTTCAGTGCCATGTCAAACCACTGCGCTGACTCAATGACCTTGCCTGCACAAAGGTTCCGCAATGCCCCCAACTGAAATCCTGCTGAGATGTTGGAGTAGATGCCTTCAGAGGGTGCTTGTCCAGTGGCGATGTATTCGTAAAGTTCCATCTCTGCTAACAGACGG
>Ga0247609_10002220_pt1 | contig 21000 bp, 17 predicted proteins | sample 172DNAGHGlowgp2_FD_193487 | JGI IMG/M metagenome (GOLD analysis project Ga0247609, IMG submission 193487) | Sheep rumen microbial communities from Palmerston North, Manawatu-Wanganui, New Zealand - 1728 DNA GHGlow gp2 | ecosystem: Host-associated > Mammals > Digestive system > Stomach > Rumen ...
TATGGCATCATAGATCTTGGCAAAGATGATTTCTTGGTTCTGAAGCGTAAAGTCTTTAATGGATTCAGATCTATGTTGGGTGGCAAACGCATTTAATTGTTCCAACTGGTCGTTGTCGTTGAGTTCAATAAACTCGGGTCTGATCTCTGCAAAGATTGAAAAATCAAACGTGCTTTCCTGATTGACACTCGGACAATAGTTAGAACCCTTTTGAACCTCGAATGCATCTGATCCGTCACTATTATAGACTCCGAAGAATTCTTCCAGATACTTCTCGGTCTCTGATTTCTCGTTGTTAGCTCCTCTTTCTGTACTACCGAGCGATGCAGATGAAGCAAGAATGCGCAATTGTGGGTTTGGAATCATAACTGGCTGACCATTCGTGTCCATGATCACATTCCCTAGTTCATCTCTCTTTTCGATTGCCGGTTTCAATCCGATCGTATCGAGGAGCATTCGAATGAGGCATGCGACCTCGCTTCCTGCTGTACCACGATAAAGATGCAACTCATCAAGGACCAAATGGAATATTCTATTTTTCTTTGCCTCCTCTCTCTGTTCCATTGGAAGATCTTCAGCTGCCAGCCATCTCTTGGTGTCCTCAAACATTTGCGCTTCGGCTTTGCGCATGAGCATAATGCTAAGCATGGACACATTGGTGATCATGATATCAGGAGCCCATTTCTGCATATCCCAACGTGTAAGCATCTCTGAAGTAGGAGTGCCATTTAGACGTGGATTTACAAATAACATATCTTCTTTCTCTCTCTTTTCATCAGGTGAAAGAGGAGTATAATATTTGGTTATATTAGCAAATCTGCTACTAGTATCTTTGAGCACATCTGCTACTCGTTCCTGTTCTTGCCTTAATCTGGTTAGATCACCTTGTGCTAACAAATCAAAGCTTTTGGCACCTATAGTCTTGCCATTATATCCGCCAAAGAAAATACGATTGTCCTTGAGTTGATCATGCATATATGCCCGAACATTATCGCTATCCAAAGCCTTACGCAAACGTGACATTTGGTCGGCGACTAATGCATTCATAGGATATAGAACCAAGGCTCTCAATGCTGCTGGACGATCAGTTGATTCGCTATCACGTTGGCATGGTTCATACCTCCTCCCTTTTTTGCTATACCAATCTGCTGAGTAATTTGCCTGAGGCCAGGTTTTTGCTTCTTTATACAATTGCGCAAAAAGAGGCAACAAGAAAGATTCAGTTTTTCCCGAGCCGGTGCCAGATGTGATCACGACATTCTTCCCATCTGCAAAGGCCTTCCTCATCATACCAACTTGATGACCATAGGGTTTATAACCCATTAGGCCTGCCTTAATGAATTGGCCAAAAAACTCTCTTGCATCGGTTTCTGAGCCGAATGTATCAGCAAATTCGGAAGCAAGATCTTCAATGCTGTTAATGCCTTGATAAGACTCGTATTCAGGTAAGATCTCTAAATAAGGCTCCTTATAAAGGTTGTCATCCTTCATAATTTCCTTCATTCGCATATCATCAATAGCTGGATCGCTGATGCGATAAGCAGTTTTAAAGTATCTGACATAGTCCTTTTTGATTTTTTCAAAAGCGCCAAGAGGATCTTGACCCAATAAATGTTCGTATTTAGCCATGTTTTTTCAATATTAAATGATTTCTATTTGTTCAATTTGATATTCTTCACGAGGGGGAAGTGGCATATATTGTTCGGGATTAATAATGTATCCCATTTTATCCCAGGTTTGACGAGTTGTCATAAACTTAGAAAGTACTGTGTTGATATCACTAGTATTGATCCGTTCAAATCTATGATTAACCGCATTTAGGAAATAGATCTTGAATTCCTCTTGGTTTATCCTAATGGCAAAACCTTGTACTTCGTTTTTGTAGTATATCACCAAAAGAGATCTCGGATTTGAGGAATGTCTATTATTATTAGTCCACATTTTCAGTTCATAATACTGGCATTTAACAAGGTCTCGTATGAAAGCATTAGTTTGGTTGTCTTTTTTCCCTGCCAAAGTATTAAGAATACTAAGCATTTGATCATTGCTCTTGATATTATACTGTTTTACAAGATTGAAATAATTATTGTTGCTGTCAACTTTGTTGCATACGAATACCTTTTTTCTCTGTGGTATTCCAAAGTTGGTTATAAAAAGTGCACGCTGCATCATAGATGGCAAATGTAAATCTGTCGGGAATAACAAGTCTCGGTTGTCTTTAGTGCAAATGACGGTATTATTCTCATGGAAACAAAACAGTTTTGCCCATGCTATGTCGGGGATTGTTATATTATAATAGTGATTTTCACTTATTTCAATCCATTTTTGTGCACCATAACCCGTTGTCTTTGATTCTCTGATGCGAGGGCATGTTGTTCTTTCTTGTAGTTCTTTTAGATTTCTTCCATCAAAAACTTCAGGTCTTATTTCTTGTAATGTTCTCTTATATTGTTGGTATGAAGGAAGCACTTTTAGTATATTGACAGCAATAGCGGTGTTACCATAGAATTTACAACGAGTGCTCGTTTGCCTCATAAATTCCTCAGGATCAAAATTGTATTGAAGAAGAATTACTGGCGGCATTAGTGACTCAACGGGATTATTGTTTTTATTGCTTTCGTGCAGAAACATATTAACTTTATTGTTTCTGCAATAGTTTACTAAATCGATGAGGAATTTATAAGTATATGAACCTGCCAACAAGTAAAGGTGATCATTACGATATAAATGAGCGGGGGTTTTTATGAAAGTAGGAGGTATAGGCTGATATTTTCCTTGCTCATAATCTGCATTCATGTATCCGTTATTTATTAATAGAAACCTAAGATTTCTATAAAATAATGGGATAGAAGTTGTGTCGATCTCAAAACGGGTTGCAGCATAGCGAATACACTTTTTTAGCCTTGCCTCGGTAATTACAAAGCCCTCCCGCATGCTGCAATTTGCTGCAAAAAGATTTACAAGATAAAATCTACGATCTTGAGGATCTATGAGTTGAGGGCTGGCATTTGTTCGTATTTGTGGCTGGTATAGCACGGTTTCTTGAGGCAAATCCTGTTGACACGAAATATTACACACTTCCAAACCTTGCATATATGGATCGTTCGTGCCACTGTCTATTTTTTCGCCCCACATATTCATCTTGAACAGATCTTCTTCGTTGTATATAACGTCTTGACCTGTAACATCAAACTGTTCTTGTTTAAGTTTATTTTTATAATCTATATTTACATTGACGCTTAAGGATCTGTTTTCTGGAATAATACCAATAAAATCAATAACCAATTTGTATAAGTCCACAATTTTATACCTAAACTGATTATTATTAAGAGGTCTTTGATCGACATCAATACTGATCTTCAGCAAATCTTGATTGATAGGCTCTGGAAATTCAAAATATGGCAAAGCTGTGATAAGATATACATTGGTTTTCCGAGGACAATTAATACCTCCTCCCATAGTTATAGCTGTCACATTAGCAGATGCCTGCCTCCTATTTACATATTCAATCTGGTTGGACTTGTACATTTCCCATCCCTCACCAAAAACTTGATGAATCCAAGCTCCGTTTGAAGAGGCCTCTATGCAAGGTGAATCATGATCCTCTAGCCATTGCCTCCATTCCTCATCATGGCCGCTCTTAACCAATATATATATTTCTTTTCCTCTCTGAGGATAGTTTGTTTGGATAAGATAGTTGCTGTTGCATCTGGAGAAAGTAACTATACAGCCTTTTTCAAATGACAAAGGAGTGACGGTATTTTTGTCATCTTGCAGTGAATACTTTTTCATCTCAGCTTTATCTTTATCACCTATTAGGACATGGTTCACATTGTACTCGGCATATTCACCAAGGCGGTCTATGGTGCCTTTGGTTATTTTCAGATTTTCAAAGGAGATGGATTTGTTGTTTATGTCCGTCAACAACACAAGACGGTCTTCCAATTCAGAATATTCGTCTTCAAATACCGCCAAAGCAAAATGCCCTTTGGATTTGATTTCTTCGTTTTGATGGGCTTTTTCATATATGGCAGGATCAAATCTTTCCCTCAAGTCGGAAATCCTTCTTCGAATAACCTCTTTCTCTTTTGAACTTTTTAAGAAGATTTTTGTATCTTGATCAACATAATCCACAATTTTATCTATCCATTGGTCATAAGGAAGCTCTTCGCTCAAGTCGGCATTATACATAGCTTTGTTCAGCATTTCCTCCTGTGCTTTGCTTAACCCCAATTGATAACGAATTAATCCAATATACGGATGCTCTGTTAGTTTAATGGCACGAAAACGTGGATACTGTTTGGCAAGAGCATCAAATATGGTTTTTAAATCAGTTCTATCGTCGTTATGTCCAGGAAAACTAGCTTTAAGTTTTTCTGTAATATATCTTCCTATACCATTTCTTCCACTTCTATAACACTCGCTACCCATCAGGACAGCAAAAACGATATATATTAAATATGGGCATTTTAAGTTTGATTCATGGAAGTCTCTTGTGAAAATAGAAGCAAAACTAAAAAGGTTTGTACTTCTGTAATTACTTATCGCGCTTTCAGGAATGATCGAAGTGCCCAGGTACGTCCGCCTTAATGCACAATATAATTGTTTGCGTTCCTCTATAGGAAGCATAATGATACGTAAGAAATCCTCATAGCCCCCTAATTTGTTCTCACGACCTATCTCTTCTATTTTATCTCGATCAATATATAATGAGACTTCATCTTCTTCGTTGTTTTGAGCATCAAAGAAATAAGAGAACAGGGCTTTATTCCACCCTATAAACAATTCGGCATTTGTCATAGTATAGTATCTTTTATTCGCCATTCAATGATTCCATCATAATGTCTTTTGTCATTGTGCATGGAATAGAGAAGTTGTCCAATTTCACTATTTGGATTGTTTAATGTAATTACCAAGGTGTCGATTGGTCGAGTTAACGGCATCAGCGCCCATAAATAGGTCATCTTTTTTGCCGTTTCAGTAATGCTAGATCCTAGCAAAGGCCGCATTTCACCACGCTCGAGTTTTGTCTTGAAAAACTCCAGTTTACTTTGAATTAACAAATCAAAATCATAACAGATAACGCTCCATCCTTCAAGACCTCTACACGATTCGTATTGATACAGTCGACAAAGAGAGTTGTCAAGAGAATAGTACTCCCGATTATCACTATTTGTCCCATCAAACAGAAACACTCCGTTGTTTTGATAAAGATTATATTTGATAAAATGATCGTCTATTACATCTTGAGGGGGAACGAGGAAAAGGATGTCGTAAGGTTCTGCTTTCGCCTTTTTCCCGTCATTTAATATTTCTGCATGGAGATCTGTGGTATAATTGCTAACGACAATTACTCGGCCGCCACTATAAGCATCGTTCATTTTCACATGCCAGTCAAGTCCTAACTCGTGTGCGATACCATTGGTAAACCTAACCAAATTAGGTTTTTGGCGTAAACAAACATCATCCTTTTTTTTGTTAATTGAGACCGTTATGCCCTCAAGCCAATTCGCCTTATTGTCAGAACGCATAAACTGGTCTACTCCATCAGCTACAATTATTCGCTCGGAACCATAGATTTTAAACAGGACCTCTTTTTCTTCTTCGAGCCAATCTTGAGCTTCATCGATAAGAATGTAATCCCAATCGATCGTATCACTCATTTCTTTTAGGCAGGAGACGTCACTCTTAGATAATTCCTTTGTCACATAATTACATGTTTCTTGTAACTCTTTTATATAACCACCTCTATTAAAATAATCATCTGCATTTTCAATTTCCTTATTGTCTCTCACACCTATAATATACATCAAATCCAAAAAGAACGCGTGTAAAGTGCTAGTTTGAACGGTAGGGGCATCAGGCTTTGAATATATTCCAGCCAAAAACAACGTTCTATTGATATCACTAATAAGGGCATGGTTATATGTTAGTAATATACACCGTTTCCCTTTTGTTTTCAACATTATTGCGGTTTGGAGCAGTTTAATAGTTTTCCCCGTCCCCGCTCTGCCTTCAAATAATGTAAATTTGTTTTCCTCCAGATCTTGAATATCTGCTGCCGCATTCTTCATGGCAAGAATATTGAGCCTTTCTTGGGTCAACTTTCCAACAATAATCTTTCTGCGTGTAAAATGATTAACAATGTCAGTAATCATGTCTGCACCCGAACAACAATTCATCCAGCCCATTGTGCGATCTTGGTTCCAATGAACAGATTTTGGAATCACATATATGGTCTTTTGAATCAGTGTTTTAATAGAGAAAAATTTAGGTAATACATTATCATCATAGGCAATCCCATCACTAGCGCGTTGGAAAATGCTGTCTAAATCTGCTCCTATTATTTCCCTAAACCAAATAAAATTGTATATATAGGGAGAATAGTTTAGGTATCGTTTTAGGTAGTTTTCAAATTCAAATTTTTGTTTTCGACTTTGTGATGATACTGGATGCCATACACCATCATATTTTACATTAAAACCATTGCCTAGGATGTTGACACCTTTATAGTCATGGTCTTTGACTTCTATCACATAACATAAACGTTGAACAACGATGTCTTTATTATTTTGGTCTTCTGGGTCATATAAATGAAAGGTCACGCCGTTCAAATCGCATAATAAAACTATATCCACTTCGCTAACCGATCCGCCACCAAAAGTAACATTAGAAAGAAGGCAAATTCTTCCATTTGCAGTTGGTATATCTTTGAATTCTTTTTCCAATGAAGATCTCAAGCTTTCTAATGCTTGTTCTTCTCTGGTATCTCCAGAAACATCTTTTATTAGGTTGATGGTTGTAATTGTTACGGCCATAATAAAACCAATTGTATTTATTATTATAAATGCATATTAATCTTCACCCGTTCCACTAATCCATTTTCATAGCAAAACGCTAATTGGTTTTGATTCCAAATAGGTTTTGCCTTGTGAATAATTCTGTGATATGTAGGTGAAAGGATGATGATATTTGATGTGTCGTTATTCATGGATTCCGTAAATGGAATGATGTGGTGGGCCTCAACAACCAGAGCATTATAGGCATCCCCAATTTTTTCTCCTGTCATCTGGCAATGATAATCATATAGTCGCTTGAGGGAGTCCCCTACATTCTTATCGAACTTTCGTATTCTGCGAATGGCAGTTGAGGTTCTGTAGCCCGCTGTTGAGTCATGAACTGGTTCAAATGTTTCAAAATCCAGTTCGTCCATTTCCTTTACCTCGGCAAGCATGTTTTGTTTCTGCTCCGCTGTTACACAGTCTGCAACAAACACATTGGGCAAATCCGTACTGTTCAAAACCAAATACTCTTGACGTTCTTCGGGAATGCGAATGATAAACTTACGATTGATATTCTCTGGGGTATTCTTGATTTCATTTACATACTCCCAAGTACTATGGAAAACCAGTCTGAGTTTCTTGGTAATTTCAGAACCCTCGTTGTATCTAATCTGAACAACATCGGAATGCCCTTCATATTTATTTCTATCAAACCCTTGATTTTTTAATTGGGCATCATACTCCTTGTCTTCAATCATTATTTTGATTGCACGCATTTCGCCATAGTGTGGCATTCCACCTGGCATAGCTTCAAGTAAGTGGTGATATTCTACAGGAATTTGAAATCCTTGGCGCAGAGTAGAGCGGTCTATTTGTTTTTGAAACAGAAACATCAAGATGTTGGCATGAGTTGAACTTTTTACTATCTAATGGTTAGGCTTGCAAATATACATATTTTTACCATCATATATGTATTATAGACTTCTGTTCTGTTGTAGTTGTATTATCAGATATAGAATCCCCCAATTTATTTCTTGTCTACTTTCAAAAGCCGGTATATTTCCTTGGATTTTTTCAAATTTCTTCAAATTATTTGTTTGGAATTTTCCAGTTTCTTTAATAATTGCTCCTGTTCAATATTGATAATACAACTCACCATCCTTTTCTATTATATAGTATTTGCGAGGGTCCATCTCAAATTCAGGAAATAATTCGTTGATGATATTATCAGACACACTTGAACCAATACCTTCGTCTTCATGTTCATATAGTATTAAATCTTCTTTTCGACAGACTTCTTTGATTATAAATTGGTCATCTTCATTGACATCAGTTTCATCAATATCAAATTTTTCCATTTCCTTACTCAGCGACCTTAAGCTCAACATCTGCGGGTTTGTGTATGTGTTCATATTGTTATTTGTTTTTATTGCGCAAATATACAAATTTTACCATCATCAATGGTTTACTCATTGATTTTTCTGACAACTCTATATAGACATCTTGCCGGATGCTTTCAACCTATAGTTGTGTTATCAGATACTGAATCCCTCATTATTTTCCTTGTCTACTTTCACAAGTCGGTATATTTCCTTGGATTTTTTCAAATTTCTTCAAATTATTTGTTTGGATTTTTTCATTTTTTTGCAACAATGAGTTCGCCAAATGCCTTCGTCACGTCAGCACCTTCCCGTTGTACGCCATAAACGGACTGCGAGACTCCAAGGCATTGGTTTGTCCCGAAGTCTCGCAGTCTCGTGTCCCGAAGTCAAAAGATATTGTTATGCTAGATACAGTTGGTTGGCGCTGTAGTCAATCAGCACTTTGAAGTTGTTGAAGAAGTCGTAGCCTATCACACCCTTGGTGCCCGAGAGACCTATCAGGGTGAACTCCAGCGGCTTGGGCAAGTTGCCATAGCGCACACGGAAAGTCTTGTCGGCGATGGTGGTGTCCAGGTTGAAGACAGGGGTCTCGAAGTCGCCCACGCCAGGATAGAAATCGGTGTCGGTCTCGTCGGGTGTCAGCCCGCTGGTGGTAGCCGAGTTCACATAGCTGATTTTGGCTCCGGTGTCGAGGAAGAAGAGGCCTTCGTCGCCCAGCAGGCTCATCTTTGCCTTGGGCACGCCGAAGCTGGTGTCGACGGGGATGGCCACGGCATCGGGAAGCGAGAGACCTTCATCGCTGAAGGTGAACTCGCCTTGGCCATAGTCGAAGCAGATGGCATAATGCTTGAGGATATCGTTGCCGATAAGAGCGTCGACATGCATGCCGAGCAGGCTGGAGATGTCGGTGGGCATGACTTGGGCCGCCAATGCCATCATGTTGCTCTTATGGCAGGTTTGGCCGAGGAACTCCAGGGCGTCACCATCGAAAATGCTGCAGGGTGAGCCGGTGTCAATCAGATAAGTCTTGCCGTTTTCTTCAATGATGAGGTGCTTGTCGAAGTTGTTGATAGTGAATGTCTTTTTCATAATCTTTATGGTTTTAGCAGGTGAATGAATTGAAGTGTAACAATACTTTATAGTGCTAAGGGGCTGTTTTTTCAACTTCCTACCGCTTCTTTTTTGTACAGAAACACCTCGCTCCGTGGATAACCCACTGCGGGTTGAGCATAGGTATAGTCCGGCCAGTCGAAATGGATGTGCTCGGGAGTGTCGGAGGGGCTGGTAGCCCTATTGTGCGACCAGTAACCGCAGTAGACGTAGTCGGGCATGCCGGCAGCGTTGTGGCTCACCGTCCAATAGAACGGGTCGTCCTTCTTGAAGAAGTCCGTCCAGTTGCCTCCGAAGCCGGTGCCTGGCTGGATGATGGCGATGGCACGGGGATGCACGCCGTGGGTCCAGTACAAGGCTTGGTAGGTGGCCACACCATCGGCGCAGAGGTAGAGCAGCGAGAAGCGCTTGGGGCCATGGTCTTCGCCAAACTCGGGCAGCCGCTCAAATACCATCCAGGTGGCGAAGGGACGCCTGTTGGCGAAATGACTTACCCTGTCGCGATAACGCTCCATGTTGAAGTGAGGGGGAATTTGTGGTGTCCAACCGTTGAGGACCAACTCGGTCTCAGTCAGCCGACGCTTGCCCAAGACGCGATAGCCTCGCGGCATGTCGGTCTCGCTCAAGTCACGCTCTGTCGCCATATAGTCGACATACACGAAGCTGAGCACATTCCAGTCCTTGCGGTTGACGTTGCAGTCGCGGATGACACCGCCGTCGAAAGCCGAGGCGGGGTAGTAGACCGAGTTATAGAGCAAGGCTCTGACGGGGAACTCGCCATGCGCGATGGTCTCGGAGGTGAGCTCATTCAGGATGTCTTTCTGTTGCGAGGTCATGTACATATCCCAGCAACCTGCCATTTTGGCGACTTCTTCGCCAGTGATAGGGTATTTTATATCCATAGGTATTGGTTTTTTGTTATAAGGTTATTGAGCAAATTTAGTTTACATAATCAATTTGTTGAGATTCCCTTTCAGGGAATGGAGTTCGTTCATTTTTCTTTATGCGGCGGCTTGTGGAGCTTACGAATAGTCAACTTGTTTATGCCGCCGCTTTATAACTATAACTTAACTCCATTCCCGCAAGGGAATCTGTTGTATGATAAACTCATAGTTTCAAAAACTATCTAATGGGATTTCTATCTCTGAGCCTTCGACGAGTTCAAGATTCTTTGTCTTCTTGTCGAAGGACAGAGCTACTTTCACTAATTTAGCAATACGCATGACGTCGGCTTTCATAACGATGACATCGTAGTGAATAAAGGGCTTTTTCCATATATAGGGCACTTTGTTGTATAACACACCTATCTTGACCAGAAAATCAGCAGCAGCGATTTCGTCGTCAACTGTCAGTTTTTCGTTTTTCTTCTTGCCGGCAAGTTTCATGGCAATATGTTTTCGAAACAGTTTTCCATCCATTGTAACTTCATGAGGTATAGATTCTTTCAGTTCCTTTTCGACTCGTTGAATGATTGACGGGTTAACCGCTTCTTTGAATCCAATACAATTATCAAAGGTCAGATCGGGTATTTCAACAGTGTAAACATAGTAATCTGTGGCTCCAGGCTTTTTACCTGAATAATGAGCGGCCCTTTTGTAACCAGTTGTGAGGTAGATGCCAGCACCATGTTTGATTTTGCCATCGCCTTCAAGGGTATGGTCATTGTCGAAATGTTTGAAAAGCACTGATGTGCCATGATAGAACGTCATCATTTTATTGGCTTTTTACTGTTTACTATTATGTATCATCCCTTTGCTGCCCATATAGCTCACGCTGCGCGAGGCGGTTGCGGCAGCGGTTTCCAGCACCTTGCGAACGTCTTGCTTCGTGAGTTGGGCGATGTTGAGCTTGTTCAGTTTGCATAGCTCGGCGAGGAAAACCGATGAGGTCCAGTCGCCGGCGCCTTCCCAATCCACCACATTGTTGTTAGGAACAGGGGCAATCTTCTGCCAGCCTTGACCTCGCAGGTTGAATTCCATACCTTTCTCGCCTATGGTTCGGATGAAGAGTTTATCGGGATAGTTGGCCACAAACGAGGTGTCAAGGATGTTGGTGCCTGAAAACTTGACGACATCGCTGACTTCAACGCATTTAAGGAACTTGTTCATTTCTTTGTTGCCTTCTGGCTCGTAATAGACCAACACGCCTTGCTCCTTCAAGGCTTTGGCCAGTTCGCGAGGACCAGCGTCGGACACGTCGAAGAAATAGGCATCGGGCATGAAATCGAGTGCGTCGACAAAGCCTTGTACCTCGTCCTTGCGCAGTTGTTTCCGTTTCGGGAAGCGACTATTGGGCGCGGTGGCACGGTGGCTCATGGTGTGTTGTCCATTGGCGTCAAGCTTGTGGATGCAAGTCATCAAGGTGGTGCCTCCTTCCTTGCTGTTTTTGACAAAGCGGGTGTTGGCACCGTAACGTTTTAGGTCGGCGGTGATCTTCAGGCCTTGTTCCGACTCGTCGAAATGACCGATGGGATAGGTCTCCACACCCAGATAAGGCAGCATGCACATCACATTGCCGCAAGTATTGCCCACTTCTTCGATGAGCTTCTTGTCAACAAAGGGGTTGCGTTTTTTGGCAGTGTCAAATCCTTCGGGGTACTCACGTTGGTAGATGATGTCTAAGGCAAAGTTGCCAGTGCCGAGAATGCATTTTTTGGTCATAATGTGAAGTTGAGTGTTGGTTTGTTCTTGAATTCAAAATGTCCGTTGTCGCGCAGCTCCATAAGAAGCCTGCCCATGAGATTCGGTCCAACATATTCGTTGCCTTTGAGCACGACACCCCAGGTGTCGGCATCTTTGCCTTTCTTTCTAGAGGTTTCATCTTCCACGATATACTTACCCTTGCTCCGCTCCAACTCTTTGCGGAAGGCCTCACTCTGTTCAAATTTTAGTGTCAGGCAATACTTCATGGCGTCAACCACCATGCTCGGCCAATGGTCGTGAAACCATTCGGGATGGGCCTTGTAGAGGTGTTTTACATGCATCTTTATCCCCATGCCAGCTTTGGCTTCCATCATCTCTTTGAGGCCTTCGGTGGCATCGGGTCTCAGTTTCATGATGTGGAAGAGGCGTTCCGTGCAGTCGAAGGTGAAACCATTGACAACGATGGGGGTCTGATAGAAATTGCCAAGGACACCCCATTCGTCTTTTGTCCCCCGAATACAAATTGTCACGGCGGCAGGGTATCGTTCGATGCTGTAATACTCGGGATAGTTGTCCCTAATCATTTCGTGTAGTTGCATGGTCTTCAAGTAGGTACATATTAGACAAGGCGTTCATGAAAGCCCTGCGTTTTCGTTCTTCATCGATGTCGTTTTTGTATTTGAACACTTCCTCAAAAGCGGCGAGGTTGCCGCTGCGGTCGTTGTGGTCGCTGAGGATGGCGAAGGTGATGAGGCGGTAACGGTTTTTGAACTCGTCTTCTTCCATCACCTGCTTGAAGAGTTCAGCCATCTCGCACGGCGGGGTCTTAAAGGCGCCGCAGCCAAAGGCACCCAGCACCAGGCTGTCGTGGCCCTTGATCAGGCCAATACGGAAGATGGTGCGAATCTTGTTGAGCGTGATAGCTTTGCCTTCTTCAGGGATGTGTCCGTCAGGGGTAAGACGGATGGGAAATCTGCCGTTCATATTGAGGGCGGCATTGGTGATGACGCCGATTTGGAAGGGCTCCTCCATTAGCGTATAGTCGGGACCGGCTTCGCGGAAAACCGTGACTTGGGGTGAATAAATCACACTGAAGTCGAGTGAGCGGGAGATGGGGTAGTTGTTGCCTTCGCGATGTTCGTAGCCATAGCGAGCGGCATATTTGGCATCGAAGCTGAAGATGGAGCGCGTTAGCGTGCTGCGTCGGCAGATGGTCTCCTCCTGGGCGCGGGCACCTGTTTCGACACCGCCCCCCGGATGGCCTGCGCTGGCGAAGTTGAGCAGGGCGGGATTGTAGCCCTCTTTGACCAATTGCTCGGCCACTTTGAGGCAGTCGCCTTTTTCGACCCTGACAAGACTACCATTTTCCAGTTTCGGAGCGTCAACAAGACCTAAATCTTTGTGGTAGCAACGGCCTCCGTCGACCATCGGCTGCATGTCGAGGGCGATGCGTTTGCCCGAAGGTGTGGTGTAATAACCCGCTTTGATGATGCTAGTGGTTTCGCGAAACACATCTGCGTTGTGTTTCTTTACGAGGGTGACCTGGGGGTCGAAATTGTTTTTTCTCATATCTATTATTGTTTTGATGATTATCTTAGTAGGCTGCAAAATTACTAATTAATGCCATGAAAGCTAAAGCTTTTCAAAAGATGATGGATTGTTGCCGAGTCAACTTGTCCTTGTGGGTAAGATAGTTGTAACGTAAGGATGATGTCTCCGTTGTCCGTGTTGGGAAAACGAGCCGTTTTTGTGTAATGGACCGTTCCGGCTGCGTCAATATCGTGTTGCACATAAAACACCTCGTTTTGTGGATAAAGGTCACGAGTGGTCAAGCCCGTGTCGTCCAAATCCATCCAGGTCATGTCTAGGCACCCAGTGGCTGTCAATTCCAACCCCTTGCCGCGACAAGAGATGCCATCGCCATTCTCGGGCGGTGGATCCATCGTCATGAAGGAGGGATATTCCAGCTCAAAGCCAAAGCGCTCGTTGTGGTAATGTACATATTCCGTTGTTTTAGGCTGACAGCCGGTCACAAAAACAAACCATACAAAAAACAATAAGAACTTCTTCATAACCCCTAGACTTTACTGCTTTTCTTTTTCTTGATGTTCAGGTCGTATCCTTTCGATGGCCATCCCATGTGAATGTCAAGGATTACGCTGATGACGAGCCATACGACCATAAGCCATGACAGGAAGGAAAGCAACACATCCTCGACGATCTCTTTTGTAGAGATGTACTCGATTTCCTTGTCATAGAGGTAGAAATATTCGTACGAAAATATACCTATGGCCGAGACAAGTATTCCGATGATATACCAGGTGATAATGCTAGTCATACTATTGTGGTATTAGGGTTAATGATAGGGGCTTCATGCCGCGCAGGAAGCCTCTTCGGCTTCCTGACGCTGTTTGGTGGTCTTTGGAAGGAGGCTCTTGGCGAAGAAGTTCACAAGGATCTTGGCCTGGGCCATTTCTCTTTTGGAGCCTACCATTAAGTGGTAGAACACCGTGGTCTTGGTGTTGAAGACAAGTGCCACGACGGGGCCGTTGCTTTGGGCGCGCAGACGGATCGGTTCGGCGCAGGGCTTGGCCTCGAAGGCTTTCCGGGCAAGCAGCTCCGGGCTCAGTTTCTTGAGCGAAAGCAATTTGTGACGATAGGCCACCTCCCCAAGGGTGACTTGTTCGTACCACACGTCGTTCTCGAAGGTGGTTTGGTGGGTTTCGTTGCCGGCCGACTTGAGCATTTCGGCGAATTCCGTTTGGTTGAGCAGTTGGATCTCCATAGTATACATTGTTGTTTGTTAGTAATGGAGGGTAAAGACACCCCTGTGGCGCCCTGCCACATAGATATTTATAGAACGGACATGTGGGTTTTTCAACCAGTGGAAGAGAAAAAAATATTTTTCTTTCTTTTTTCAGTCAATGGTAACCACTCTCACCTCACTACTAGAGAGGTTTCCTTCTTGTATCACTTGAATCTGTACAGGGATCTTACTTTGCAGCTCTTCCACGTGGCTAATGATACCCACATGGCGACCCGACTTGGTGTGGAGCGAGCGCAGCGTGTTGATGGCATTCTGCAACGGCTCGCCGCTGAGCGTGCCAAAGCCCTCGTCGATGAAAAGAGTATCCACTGCCAGCTGTTGCCCAATATCACTGAGCGCAAGAGCCAGCGACAACGAAACAAGGAAGCTCTCTCCGCCTGAGATGGTGCTTGCCGCCCGGCTCACATAGCCCTGATAGGCATCTTCAAGCGAGATGACGAACGTTCCTGGCGCCACTTTCAGCGTGTAACGGTCGGTCAGCGTCCGCATATAGTGGTTGGCCGAATGGATGAGGCTGTTCAACACATAACTCTGGGCAATCTTACGGAACTTGTTGCCCGTAGAGTCGCCAATGAGTTGGTTCATGCGCGACCATTTTTGATAATCGGCTTGCTTCTTGTCGGCCTCTTCCTTTAGGTGGCCAAGTTGTTTCTTGTTCTCTTCATCGGCCTTCAATTCCTGGTTGATGGCACCCTTCTTTTCTGAGAGGTCGGCCATAGTCTTTTCGTTGTCGCTGATGCGCTCTTCCATCGATTTGATGGAATCTTCCTCCGTCAGCTCGGGCTTCGCTTGTCTGTGTTCGGCGAGTTTCCTGTCTGCCTCTTCCTTCAGTGTTTGCTTGGTGAGCACTTTGTTCTTGTCGGCCACAAGCGCTGCATGGATTTGGCTAATGGTTTGTGAGACGTAGCCATTCAAGGCGGTCAGGCGCTCCATGCTGAGGTCGGGATGAGTGTCAAGGAAAGCCTCCAGCTGTTGGCTGTTGTTACGGAAGGTCTCTTCCGCCAGTTTCAGTTGCACTTGTTGCGTGTTTTTCTTAACCTCTTCGGCGATAGCGATTCGGCCTTTGCAGTCGATGATGTCTTGTTGGGCTTTTTGTGTAGCCTTTTTCAGTTGCTCCAAGCCCTTGTTAGCCTTGTCGAGAGCGTCTCTTTGGGCCTTGATGAGGTTTTCCTTTTTCTCGCCTTCGGCAATTTTGTTTTCAAGTTCCTGCAGTCGTGTTTCGGTATCGATTTTCAGGGTTGCCAGCTTTTCGGTGGTGCCTTTGTCGATGGTCTCAAAACCGCAAGCCATGCAGGCCTCGATGACTTTTTGGGTGGCCATCTTGAGGGCGTTGTCCTTGTCAAAGGCTTCTTTTTCCTTGTCGTACGTTGCTTTGGCAGCCTTTATCTCGGCCTCCAGCTTGTTTTTCCTGTTCACTAATTCTTGGTGCGCTGTTTCGGCCTCAGTGTAAGCCTCTCTCAGGTCGCCAACGAGCTTGGCCAGTTCTTCTTCGTGCGGCAGCTCGGTTTTGATTTCCTGCCGACAGACTGGGCAGAGGTCGCCCACGTGCAGTTTTTGGCGTAGGGTCTGGGCAAACTTGTCAATGGTGTCGCTTTGTTTGTCGAGCAATGCCTTACGGTCATCCATCTTCACCTTGGCATCGTGGATATGCGGATCCATGGCCATTGCATCTTTCTGTTTCTTTTCGATCTCGTCAAGTGCCTCTTTGAGCGAGGTAGCTTTGTTTTCTCTGCGTTCCTTTTCCTTTTTGTAGGCCTCGATTCGCTCGTATGTGGTGGCGATGTTTCGTTTCAGGTCCTTGGCGTCGTCGCGTTCTTTCCTCAGTTCGGGCAGGTGGAGTTCGGTAAGCGTCGCTTCCTGGGTCTTCAGTGTTGCTGCCTGTTGCTCCAAAGCCGTTTGTGCGTCATTTTCGGCTTTTTGTGCCTTTTCCAAAGCTGGCTGCAAGGTTTCCGAAAGCGTTTTACTTTCGTTATTGATGGTATTGTCGCATTCTGCGATCTTCTTTTTACCTTGGGAAATGGATTCCTCTGCAGCCTTCATCGCGCCCAGCCAGTTGCGGGCTTCAATCGTGGCATTCCATTGGCCGACCAGCGTTTCCTTTTTCTTGAAGTCATCGCCTTCCACTACAGATTGGGCTTGTTGTAGCTCTTGAAGGGCTGTGGCAGCGGCCTTTGTCAGTTCGCTGTCTGTTTTGATCCATTGCAGCTTGGCCTTGTCTACCTCGCCAGCCTTTTTAGTCTGCTCCAACAGGGTTTCGTATTCGGCAACCTCTTCCTTTTTCGCAGCGATGACCTCGTCGGGGAGGGTGGTCATGCCCTCGATCTTCTGCTGGGCTTTTTCCCAGTCTTCTTTTTTCTTGCCTGTTACCTCGAAGACTTTTTTGCCAATCTTCGAATAAATGTCGACTCCAGTGATTTTTTCCAGGATGGCGGCCTTTTCGTCGTCTTTGCTGTTCAGAAAACGGGTGAACTCGCCTTGCGCCAGCAAGGTAGTGCGGCAGAACTGGCTGAAATCGAGGCCGATGACGGCTTGAATCTCCGCGCCGACCTCTTTGTCTTTGGTGTAGGTGAAATTCGTATCGAGGTTGGTCAGCTGCCACGATTTCTTCTGAATGTTGCCCGTCACTTTGTTTCTGGCTCGAGCCACCGACCACTTGGCTTCATAATGAATGCCGTTGCTGCCCGTGAAGGAGAGCGATACAAAAGCCTCGCCCGTATTCCTTCGCATCAGCTGGCGCGGGTCTTTGATGGTGACGTCGACATCGCCGTCTTTCGTGTCACCTTGCATCTTTGTTCCGTCCAGTCTTGGGGTGTCGGCAAAGAGGGCCAGGCAGATGGCGTCCAAGATGGTCGACTTGCCCGAACCCGTTTTGCCCGTAATCAGGAATACTTCGCTGCTGGCCAACGGCTGTGCTTCAAAATCAATCGTGGCATCCTCAATCGATGCAATATTGTGTATGGTCAGCTTTTGTAGTTTCATGGTTATTGTCCTCCTTTATTTTTCGTTACGTGCATCGTCGTTCACCAAATTCACGATCTCGTTAAACATCTGGGTCATCTCTTCGTCGAAGTTGATGCCCTCGTAATTGGCATATTGTTTGGCGATTTCGATGGGTTTCTCCGCCTGAAATTCCTGTACGGTCAGCACTTTGGCCTCAGCCTGGTTAATGGTTTTCCTTTTGGCATTGATGTGGCAGACATGGCATTGTTTTCCTTTGACTAGACTTACCGCTTCGGCTTGGGCTTCAACGGGTAGGAAGTCGTCAATCTCCACGTTCAAACGGATATATGCTGGGATATTGTCAGGGAACTTTTTCAACAGCTCCTTGGCCGTTTCCCATGATGCCAGTCCTTCGGAAGGCAGGGTCACTAAGGGATGAGGATTGTTGATTTCAATCTCTGTTACGGTTGGGGTATCGCCATGCCTGTCAAGTTCAACCATGCTTACAGAATGGTGGAAGGTCTCGTCGAAGCTGATGGGCAGCGGAGTGCCTGAATATCTCACGTTGTGTTTCCCGCTATGGATAAACTGTCCATGATGAATGTGGCCCAAGGCCAGATAGTCATAGCCTTCGCCCAATTGTTCCAAGTCTATCGAGTCGATGCCTCCCACGACATATTCCGTGCCTTGGTCGTGACCCAAGAAATCGCAACCTTTCACCGTGGTGTGGGCAGCCATCACCACGGGTAGCCTCTCAACATTCTTGGAAGCCACTTTGTCGAGCAACTGTTGGAAGAGCCCTTCTGGAAGGTTACGCTCGTAGACATAGGGTATGGCAACGACGTAGCCTTTTCCAGGCACTTCGATGATATGGTCATCCAAGTTTCCCTTCTCCAATTGGCCGATGGCATACACATTCAGTGCCCGCCATGGCGTACGGAATATCTCGTGTTTCGTGCCGCTGTCGTGGTTGCCTGCGGTCATCACAATGACCATCTCGGGATTGGTTTTATGTATGCTTACGAGTGCATCCGACAGCATGGTCTGTATGGCATTCGATGGCTGCGAAGTATGAAAAACGTCGCCGCACAACAGAAACACGTCGGGCTTCTGCTCTTTTACTATCTCGACCATCTGGTCAAGCATAGCTTGCTGTTCGTCAGTGCGGTCGTGACCGTAAAGCACATGTCCCAAGTGCCAGTCGCTGGTATGTAATATTTTCATGGTTATTTCTTTTTCGATTGATGTTTTGTTTTCTGATAGCAAAGGTAGTATTTATTTCCGGGATTATATGAAGATCCTGGAATTATTCAAATCACCAGGGAAGAAATAGTTCTTCAGTTGTAAGATTTCCTTGGCGTTGTCGTGCATTTCGCTGAAGGCAATCTGATAGAGGGCGCCTTCGCTCTTCAGGTCGTCGGGATAGCCGGCCATGGCTTGGTTGAAGACCTTTTGCGCCAGGGCAGGGTTTTCGTGACGCAGGTGACTGTAGCGGTAGGTGGTGCCATAGAGCAGCGCCCGGGTAAGCAGATAGACATACTCCTCATCGTTGAGTTCCACCTCCACCTTCTGATGATCGAAAAGTTTGAGCTCTTCTACATCGACTTTGGCACAGGTCATCTCATACAAAGGGTAATACTTTGGCCTTCTCATGGAGTTGGCATACTCTTTGGCGATTTTCTCGCATTGGGCTTTCTCGTTGAGCAGCCTTAAAGTGAACTTGGGTGGGAACTCGTTATTCGGTTCAAAGAGCTTGGCAGGGTTCATGTTGGGGTCTTCTAGTAAAATCATAATCTTTGTTGTTTTTGTGAATGTTCCTTAATTAATTATAGAACAAACATATTGGCTTTTCAACCAAAGAAAGGAAAAAAGGTATTTCATGCAAAATACCTCATCCCCTCATAGTTATACTTCACGAAGTCCTTTTCCTTGTGGCAACCAGCTTGCAGTCGAGGCACCCATTCGTCCATGGGAAGGCCTTCTTTCAGGTAGGTGTTGATGGTCTCGCAGAAAAGATTGACTTCGTTGAGGATGTCCTCGTTAGTGTTGTCAGGGAAACCAAAACCTTCGGCCTCGTTAATATTGGAGACAAACATGGAAGTGAAATAGCCTTGCAAGCCATAGCGCTCGGCGAAGCTGCTGGCAAAGCACCAGATGCCTATCACCTTCCTGCCTCTCAAGAGATCGACCATGCTGTGATCAACAACATAGCCGAACCAGTCTCTGTTGAATAGACCGCTACTGGACCCGTGCCCGAGGCACATCACCAAGGGGTCGTCGTCGCGCTTTAGTTGCGCGACGACCTCCTCCTTGGTGGGGTTGTACAATAAGGTTACGTTCTCAAGACTCTCGTAAGTTTTCTTCAAACGAGCAGTGTCCTCCATTGTGTCAACGTGAATCACTATCATAATCTTTATATGTTTATTGTTACTAATTACGGAATCCTATCGGCCTACGGCTGTTCGCGTTGCGGCCGGCAATCTGTTCCTTCGAACAGAGCTCCTCAATGTGGTTGAGGTCAGGGGTGCCACCAAAGAGCAGGTGGTCAACCATCACCTTGCGTGCGATGTTCTCAATCTGGCCACCGCTGAAGTTGTAGGAGCGGGCCAACACATTGGCATCGGCATCGGCCAGGCCTGGGATGAAACTCTGCCAGATATGGGTCTTGGCTTCGACACTGGGCTGGTGGAACTCTACCTTGTAGAGGAAACGTCTATCGAAGGCACTGTCAAGGTTGCAGGTCAGGTTGGTGGTGGCAATCATAATGCCATCGATGTCTTCCATAGCCTGGAGTAGGATGTTCTGTATCGCATTCTCCGTCTTCTCGAGGGTGGGGTTGTTGCCTCCCAAGTTCGTTCGCACCGAGAGGACCGCATCAGCTTCGTTGATAAGCAGGATGGGGATGTGTTTCGATTTCTTCACGTGCGCGGCATAGCTCTCGAAGATGCTTTTCACTATCTTTTCCGTCTCACCGTACCATTTATCTCGTATCGACGAGATGTCGACCTGCATAATGTCGCGACCCGTCATACGGGCCAGTTGCAAGGCTGTCTCTGTCTTGCCCGTGCCCGGACCGCCATAGAAGAGGCAGTTGAATCCTTTGCGGAGGTTGGCCTTCTCCAAGCGTTCGCGTATGGCTTGCAGCTGCTCGTCTTCGAGCAGGTGCTGCAAGGTGTTGATTTGCCCCTGATCCTCAGCAGAATAGAACAACGCTTTGGGCTTGATGTCCTTGCAACTGAGGATGTTGGTATGCTCGTCTTCGTCGTCTTCGATGTTGGTGGGGAGGTCATACTCGCTGAGGAAGAGCTTGCGTGCCT
>Ga0247609_10002221_pt1 | contig 20997 bp, 18 predicted proteins | sample 172DNAGHGlowgp2_FD_193487 | JGI IMG/M metagenome (GOLD analysis project Ga0247609, IMG submission 193487) | Sheep rumen microbial communities from Palmerston North, Manawatu-Wanganui, New Zealand - 1728 DNA GHGlow gp2 | ecosystem: Host-associated > Mammals > Digestive system > Stomach > Rumen ...
CCGTAAAAATCATAATGATTGGCGACAGTTGGGCGGCCTATCACAATCAGGCAGGCAATGATACCATCCTAAAAAATATCCTGGGAAAAGCCATTAACAAACCTGTTGATGTTATTGCTTCTGGAATGATTGGTGCCAAAACAAAGACCATTTATAAACTAATGTTTGATTCCATCTCTAACCGTGGAACAAAAAAAATGCTTCAAAAGACTCCACATTATTGCATCATATCGGCAGGTATTAATGATGCTGTAGCCAAGATGGGACCAAGCAATTACACTTATCATTATGATCTAATCGTCAAACAACTCCTAACAAACAACATCATTCCCATTATCATTGACATGCCTGATGTTGACTACAAATCCGTTTATCAACGCGAGACTTTCTTTGCAAAAACAAGACATCGTATTTCGTGTTTTCTGAACAATACGGACATGTGGAGTTTTGACAAATACAGGGAATCACTTCAAAACGACATTACAAATAAAGGTAATAACAAGAAAGTGATTTTCATCAATGCACAGGATTGGAATCCCAAAGGTTTTAAAGACCCTCGAAAGTTATATCAGCAAGATCACATACACCTCAACCAAGAAGGTTATCATTTACTTGATTCTTGCATTGCTGCTTATATTGCGAGAGACCTTACTAATCACGGCTACCAGTTATCACATTGAGAAGCCCTGGTAATGTCTTACGCATAAGGTTATAGACAATTACACATACAGAAGTTACCACTATTACACTGCAGACATATAATAGAATTAACATGATGTCTGGCCAGCCAGACAAACGTGAAAAGACACTTCGAAATCCAAGTACTATCGGATAATGAATACAGAAAACAAAAAAGGATGACTTGGACAAGAATGGTGAATATAATTGCCATTTAGGAAGGCGCTCCCCAATCCATAGAAGGAGCATAACATTTGAAATAAGGGAGAGTCTATGGATTTGCGATGAAAAAGGTATAGTTATAAAGGCATGCGAGATATCTATGACGCCTAAAAAGATAAATAAGCAGAGGAACAAGTGTTTATACTGATCAAATACGACTATTGGATTTTTGTCATTTATAGGGAAATATGCACCTAAAGAAAACATTGTCAAACTCTGGAGAGTGTATGCACTATCATACGAGTTAATCCATAACAGCCCCATTATCATTGGAAATAGCAACTTCGTATATTTAACCACATAATACAAAACTGGCGATATAATGACTAAGACTATTAGATTTCGTATATACCAAAAAGGACACAAAAGAGGAGAACCATTACCATTCGACCACGATCCTCTATCCCAATAGGCCCGCAAATAATCTATAATGCCATAATCGGCCAAGTCCTTTTCCAAAATAACAGCAGGCCTACCTGACAAGGATAAAATAATATAACCTATCAAGATAATGCTATTAAAAAAAAGGTATGGAATCAATAAAGTCCTAATTCTACTACTCAACTTTTGAGTATAACTTTTCTTGCTGTAGAAAAGCAACATACCAGAGATAAAGAAATAAGCAGGAACACCAGTCTCACCTAACCACAAAGCCATTGGATAAACAGTTTTAAAATAAACATGATGACCTGCCATTAAAGAACTGGTAGACGTATAACAATGAAGCATAATGATAGTGAGAATCAACGGGAATCTAAGATTCTCTATAGACAACGACAATCTAGAAAAGCCCTGTCTTTCCATTGTTGCATTTCATATAAATGTTTGACACAGAATCAGCGACCCGCTGGGCATTAAACCGTTCTGCAACTAACTGACGAGCCTCCACACAACAGCGTGACATCAGCGTCCTGTCATTATAGAATCGGTCTATTGCTTCTACAATACTAGAAACATCATTGAAAGGAACCACCAAGCCATTCTTTTCATGTTTTATCAACTCTTTTGTTCCATCTGTTGGCGTTGCAATAATTGCCTTTCGCATAGCCATTGCCTCCAACAAAGCAATAGACAGACCTTCCCAAAGACTTGGCAAACAATAGATATCTATACAATGTAACAAATCAGGGACATCTGTCCTGAACGGAGAACGGTATATAAAATCCTGCATTTGATGCTGCTCAATATAGGCATCTACTTCTGCATCCAGATCTCCCTCACCGATAAACAGTCCCCTTATCTGTGGATTATTGGTATGAGCCATCCTTATTGAATCCAGAAAAACTATAGGGTTCTTTTGAATTGTGCAACGAGCAATGAAACCCACAACAAAATCTGAAGCAGAGAAGCCAAACTCTTTTCTAAGATCCTTAAAAGAGTCGTTATCAGGATTGAACCGATCCATATTGACGCCATTTTCAATAACCAACGCATCGTTCAGACCAAAGGCTTCACGCCCCGTATCCTTATTACTTTGAGAAACACAAATCACTTGATTAGCATAATGGCAAATCAGTTTCTCACTCCACCCACGTATTTTCTTTACTAAAAAAGATTGGTCATTATGGAAACTCCATCCATGCACCGTATAGACAAACGGGACGCGTAACCTACGGATTGGGTAAAGGACATTTGAAGCCGCTCTACTTCCATGGGCATGGACAATCTGTATACCCTCATCTCTTATCAATTGAATGATTTGCTTCTGAACCTGGATATCAAAAGGTCTCCGTGTATCTATTACATGGCATACAACACCCATCTCGCTAAGCCGGCGAATCATTTCTCCATCTGTAAAAGACAGGCACACAGGTTCTACCTTCTTCTTATCAAAGAAATAGATCAAATCCAAAAGATGCGACTCACCTCCACCGATTTGTCCTTGACGGATAACTTCCAACACCTTGATTTTCGCCATGAAACACGTATTTCGCCCTATTTGCGATTGCAAAGATAATAAAAAAAAATAAAACTACAAAGAAACCTCATTAAAAAAGATAAATAAAGGTAAGAGTCTATAAAATTTTAATATAATTAGGAGAAAAAACTATTTACCAAGAATGAATTTCAACCTTGAATGAAGAATAAACTCATTCAATGAAATCAATACTGATAGAATCAAAACAAGCGACAATGCGTCCCGTATAATAATCATATATAACGGCATTGGAACTTGAAATATACCAAAAAAATCATATAATTGCGCCAACCAATTATATACAACCAGATGCCATGCAAATATCAACAACGAATTCTTACCAATATAATTAACAAGATGAATAAAACGATACTGAGACAATAAAACGATCCAAATAATGCCACAAAAAGCAGCCAAATATGTCAACATAATATTGTCCACATCCTTAAAAAAGAGATCAACCCTTTTACCCGCAATGAAATAGTTTAACCCTCCCAACAACACATTACCGAACAAGAATATAGTAAAGTATTTAACCTTTTGTTTAATAATGATATCCGATAGTATCTTTTTGTCATGCATTCTTTTTGCTACAAGCATAAATGGCAGCACGAATAAAGAGGCATCTATATTCCACGGTAAAGAATCACCATTCTTCTTCCAATAGACATAAATAGATAATGACAGTAAAAAGACAATCATTAACTTCCATATAAATCCACGAATATATTTACATAAAAAATAAAAAAAGCAATTTGCGCTAAAAAGGCAAGCAATAAACCATAAATTAGTGTAGCGCTGTTGAACCAATAACCTTACAAATTCTTGCCACATATCTTTTATTTGAAAACCATACCCATGTATGAGTATCAACTCATTCAAATAAACAGGAATCGCTAAACAAAAATAAGGAATGACTAAAGTTACTATTTTTCGTTTTAGAAAAAAGCAAAATTGTACTGATTATGAAATAAGAACCCTGACAAAAAGAAAAACAAAGGAATATGAAAGGAATAGACCCAGGCACTAATACCCGGTGTCCCTAGATGGCCTATAACAACACATATCATACCATAGCCTTTGGCCATATCAATCCAATCTATTCTACTCATATTAATTTCAAAAGATGCTGCACACCTCTTCAAATCTGTCCTTAACAGACAATCTCAAATATAAACTTTATTAGTTACGAAACACTTATTATATTTAATTTACAGCTGCAAAAATAATAAAAAAAAATAAAAACTGCAAAAATACTCACATAAATATATAATTGAACAATTATTTATTGTATCTTTGTGCAGATAGAACAATATTGCAAACAATTCATAGATTATGACTAAGTTGTCAATCATAATCCCAGTATATAATGTAGAGAAATATATCCATCCTTGTTTAGAAAGCATCTATCAGCAAGGATTAGATGAGGATATCTTTGAAGTCATTATTGTCAATGATGGTACTAAAGATAAGAGCATGGAGATGATTGCTGATATCATTAGCCAACATCATAATATCACTATCATTAATCAGGAAAACCAAGGGTTGTCAGTTGTTCGTAACAAAGGAATTGCAATGGCTAAAGGAGATTATATCTTGATGCCAGACTCTGATGATTTGTTAATAGAGAATAGTTTGAGGCCCCTTCTTGATAAAGCCTTGGAAACCAAAGTTGATTTAGTTGTGGCAGACTTTCTAAACATGACAGATGAGGAAATACAGTGTAAAAAAAATCACGTACCACAACAGACTGAATTTGACTATAAAGAAAAGACGGGTGAAGAACTCTTCATTCAAGACCTTAACCCTTATCAGTGCTATGTATGGCGCACCCTCTTTAGAAGAGGATTCCTGATAGAAAACCATCTAATGTTTGTACCAGGTATCCATATCCAAGATGTACCTTTTACTCATGAATGCTATCTGAAAGCCTCAAAATGCTTGAGGACGCCATGGCTACTTAATATATACAGATTAGGTCACGAATCTGCAACCTCTTCTTTTAATAAGAAAAAGGTGCAGGATTTCTGTACAGCGATTGCCAAGACATGGGAACTGACAAATCTTAATGGGCTTTCACCAGAAATACAAAACAAACTACGAGATGATATTTTCATATCATTTTCCCTGATGCTTAGGATTGCCGTTCATACATTAAGGGATGCGTCTGACAGAACAGAAGTTATGGATTTCTTGAAACAACAAGCCCCAAACTTATGGTTTAGAAACGGAACTGTACAGAAAGTTTTTTCTTTTATGTACAGATATATGCCTCATTCTTTTATTATGTTACGATATTTATATGCTACTATTGTCGAAAAGAACATGCGCCCTTTCATTAATCACTGGTTAAGGAGGCCATTTACAAAGAAATGAAAATAGCATACGTTTATTCTACCATGGCCACTACAGGAGGAACAGAAAGAATGATAACAGAGAAAGTTAATTATCTTTCAGAACGATATGGATATGACATCACTATTATAACCTGTTTTCAACTCCCAAATGAAGAAAACTATTTTAAGTTATCGAATAATATCAAGCAAATTAATCTTGGCATCCCATATTTCTCACAATACAAATATAAATATCCCAAGAGACTATGGATCAGATGGAAGTTAAACAGATATTTGCGAAAAAGTATTATCCAATCAGTGAATCAGATTAATCCCGATATCCTGATAGGTGTTGCACGTTTTAAGGCCAATTATATAAGTGCGATAAGATGCAGAGCAAAGAAAATTATTGAGTGCCATGAAGTCAGATATAACACACTATTTGAGATAGGAATTAATCGATCTTTTCCTATTAGAGCCTATATGAGTATTTATAAATTCTTCTATTTAAGGGCTATAGAACGGAATGCGGATGCCATTGTTACATTAACGGAAAAAGACAAGTTGTTATGGAAACGAGCAAAACACATAGAGGTAATCCCCAATTTCTCGACCATGTCTATTTGTCGGTTTAGCGATTCTATGCAAAAACGTGTGATTGCCGTCGGAAGATTAGAATGGGAAAAAGGATTTGGAAGATTGATTGAGATATGGAGAATTGTATCACCCAAACACCCAGACTGGCACTTAGCAATTTATGGGGAAGGAAGTATGCTAGACACGATTAAGTCTCTTATCAATATTTATAAGGTGACTAACGTATCTATTCATCACTTCACGCCCAACATCAGCGAGGAATATGCTGCGAGTTCGATTTGTGCGGTTTCTTCATACTTTGAAGGTTTCTCACTCGTATTACTTGAGGCCATGAGGCATGGTGTGCCCTGTGTGGCATTCGACTGTCCTTATGGTCCTGGAAGTATCATCAACGATGCAAGTTGTGGCTTCCTCGTAGAAAATGGTGACACCAGACTCTTTTCAGAAAGACTTTGTCGTCTTATAGAAAATGAAGAACTCAGAAAAGATTTTTCAAAAGCAGCCATTGAGAAAGCAAAAACATTTGATGTAGATATCACCATGAATAAATATAAGACATTTTATGAGCAACTAGTCAATGAAACATGAATCCATATACAATTTTAGTCATTATTTTTGGATTATTCATAATTTTACACTATCTTTGCAACATAATATAGCCGGGCACTAAGATTAGTATTGGTAATGAAAATCGTTTACATCATAGATTCACTGGCATCTAAAGGAGGGGCAGAAAGGATTATCTCTGAAAAGATGAACTATCTGGCCAACCTATGTGATTATGACGTATCGGTTATTACTTTTTATCAGTTCCCTGAGGTTGCGCCAAACTGTTACTATTTATCAGATAAAGTAAGGCAGATTAATTTAAGCATCCCATCATACCTACAGTACAATTTTAAATACCCTAAACGGCTATGGGTTAGATGGAGTTGTTATAATCAACTCCGCAAGCGCTTATCAGAGACAGTCAACTCTATCACCCCCCATATCATCATAGGATTAGGTTATTCAATGGCTGATATAGTATGTAAAATCAAATGCAAAGCAGCAAAAATCATAGAATCCCATGAAGCCCGTTTATTTACAATGTCAAGTCTCCAATTTAAACAATCTTCGCCTTTGTCAAAAGCATACTTAAAACTATACAGGAACTATTACTTACATATCATAGAAAAACATGCCGATGCGGTAGTGACACTGACCAGAAGAGATGCTCAAGAATGGCGGAAAGCAAAACGAGTGGAGATAATACCAAACTTTTCTGACATGTACATCAGCAAACTAAGCGATTGCGAATCTAAAAGAGTGATCGCTGTTGGTCGCCTAGAATGGCAAAAAGGTCATGACAGGCTGTTAGATATTTGGAGTATAGTTTCGAAAACATACCCAGATTGGCACTTAGATATATTTGGAGAGGGAAGTCTAGAAATGGATTTAAGAAATGCCATTAAGAAAACAAATATTAAAAATGTATCTATTCATCCTTATACCAAGAACATCAGTATAGAATATGCACATAGTTCCATCTGTGTCCTAACCTCCAGATTTGAGGGTTTCTCCTTGGTTCTTCTAGAAGCAATGAGACATGGGTTACCTTGCATTACCTTTGATTGTCCATATGGTCCAAAGGAACTTGTTGATCATGAGAAAAGCGGATTTGTTATTGCGAATAATGATAAAAAGCAATTTGCTGACAAATTATGCTATCTCATTGGTCATCCTACTATCAGAAAACAATTTGCGAATGTTGGTGTTAATAAAGCCCTATCATATGATATAAATATCATTATGAATCAATGGAAAGAACTTTTCAATTCATTATCATCAAAAAAACAATAAAATAGTTGCTAATTACAATTTATTATTGTAACTTTGCAATATGAAATTTCTAAGTATTATTATACCAGTATATAACGTTGAGAAGTATATACGTCCCTGTTTGGAAAGCATTTTCAGGCAAGGACTAAATGAAGAAGATTTTGAGGTAATCATTGTTAATGATGGTACCAAGGACAATAGTATGGTAGTAATAAAGGATATCATTATTCAACATACCAACATTACAATCATTAACCAACAAAATCAAGGTCTGTCTAGGGCTCGCAATAAAGGCATGGAAAAAGCGACAGGCGAATACCTGTTATTTGTAGATTCTGACGATTTATTAATATCCAACACCCTTCCTTTTTTGGTGAAGATTGCTATAGAATCTCAGGCAGACATCATTGTAGCCGATTATTTTCAGAAAACTGACAAAGAAATTGAGGTGTTTTTAAAAAATGATTACCCATCAAAAGAATTACCAATTGAAATAAATGAAAAAAGTGGAGAGAATTTGTTTTTAGAAGAACTCACTACCCATCAAACTTCAATATGGCGGTCACTCCACAAAAAATCATTTCTCCAAAATAATCACATTTCTTTTATACCAAACATAATCTATGAAGATGTGCCATTTACAAATGAATGCTTTTTAAAAGCAAGCAAATGTTTAAGAGTTAAGTATCCGTTCTATCTTTATCGGGTAGGACATTCATCATTAACGTCATTCTTCACCAAAGATAAAGCATTTGATTATTGTGTGTCTATAGCCAAGACCTGGGAACTATCATCATCTATTGAGGGACTTTCTGTGGATTTGAAAAACAAATTAAATAATGAGATTTTCGAATTATTTTCTTCTCTCATATGCTGGACAGTTCATTCCATAAAGAACAGACAGGAAAGAATTCAAATCATTGATCACATGCGGCTGCAAGCCCCTAATCTGAATTTGGGGAATGGTACCAAGCAAAAACTAATTTGCTATATGTATAGGAGATTTCCGCATACCTATATAAATTTGCGCTTTATTTATGGAATTATAATGGAAAACAACCTCCTTCCTTTTTATCGTCTCAAATTGAAGAGAATACTGAAATAATGAGTCCAAGATGAAAAAACTAAGTATTATAATACCCGTTTATAACGTAGAAAAGTATATAGGTCCTTGTTTAAATAGCATCTTCAGCCAAGGTTTGGATGAAGACTGCTTTGAGGTCATCATCATCAATGATGGAACCAAAGACAAGAGTATGGAAGTGATAACGGGCTTCGTTTGTCAGCATACCAACATTATTATTATTGACCAAAAGAACCAAGGAATGTCGGTGGCCCGCAATAAGGGTATGGAAAAGGCGGTAGGCGATTATATCCTTTTTGTAGATTCTGACGACCTTTTAGTCGAACGCAGCCTTCCGACATTACTTGAAAGAGCCATCTTGTTCAAAGCAGACATGGTTGTTGCAGATTTCAAAAGGATGGATGATGAAGAAATAGATTGTTATCTCAGAAAGCCATCTATTATACAAAACAATTGTGATGACATTCAAGAAAAAACAGGTTGGACTATGTTTTTGGAAGACTTAAACCCAAGAGAATGTTACATTTGGAGAATTCTATACAGAAGGGAGTTTCTTGCAAGCAATAACATCCAATATACGCCAGGTATCTGTTATGAAGATATTCCATTTCTCCATGAATGTTATCTAAAAGCATCAAAATGCCTTAGGACACATCAATCTCTATATATCTATAGAATTGGTCACGCCTCCATTACAAAAGCAATCAACAAGAAAACTGGTATGGATTTCGGTACAGCAATTGCTAAAACATGGGAATTGAAACACCTAAACGGGCTATCATCCGAAATAAAAGAGAGATTAAATGATAATATTTTTGCCGCCTTATCAGTTCTTTTATATGCCATCGCACATGACATACAGCATTCATCTGATAAAGCTGCCATACTAAAGCACTTGAAAGAAGTCGCACCAGATTTACATTTTAGCCATGGGAGAAAACAACAATTTGTTAATTTTATGTATCAGAAAATGCCATATACTTACATCACGATACGATCATTATACGTAAAGATTGCTAAGAGATGTCATAGGCGATAGAATACACATTAGTACTGTTAATGAGATGAAAATAGTATTTATAACAGAGTCACTTGTGCTTCTCGGAGGTACAGAAAAAATACTGACAGAAAAAGCGAACTATCTAGCCCAACATTTTGGTTATGATGTCACTATCATTACCTGTACTCAACCTAACGACCAACCCAATGCATTTCCCTTATCAAAAGTTGTCAAACAGATCAATTTGGGTATACCCTATTATATGCAATACCGTTATGGCTATCCCAAACGCTTATGGATTAAAATAAAAATTGGTAAAGAACTCAAGGAGAAAATTACGGAAGCAATCCGTCAATTAACTCCAGATATCCTAATTAGTACAGTAGGTTTTAGGGCAGACCACATAAGCAAAATTGACTGCAAGGCAAAAAAAATAATAGAATGTCATGAAGCCCGTTATTTCGTAAAGGCCGACTTAGACAGACGCAGATCATTCTTCACTAGACTTTATGTAAATCTATATAAAAGACAAAAGTATATTCAAACTATAGAGAAAAATGCTGATGTTATTGTTACGTTGACTGATGGAGACAAACAACTTTGGAAAAAGGCAAAGCATGTGGAAGTTATCCCCAATTTCTCAACTATGCAAGTCTCTCATTATAGCGATTACAAAAACAAACGAATCATTGCTGTAGGAAGACTTTCACCTGAAAAAGGCTACGAACGACTCTTTGAAGTATGGAGGCTTGTATCGTCCAAGTATTCAGACTGGGTATTAGATATATTCGGAGAAGGGAAATTACACAATGATTTAAACAGATCTATACAAAAATCTGGTCTCAAGAACATCCACATTCATCATGCGACGACCAATATTAGCCAAGAATACACAAATAGTTCCATTTATGTGATGACATCACGTTTGGAAGGGTTCGGGCTTGCTCTCCTTGAGGCCATGAAACATGGACTCCCATGTATTGCCTTTGATTGTCCTTTTGGCCCAGGCAGCATCATCATAGATAATCAAAATGGCTATCTGATAGAAGATGACAACATCACACTATTTGCGGAGAAACTAAGTTTACTTATGGAGAGCGAAGACACCAGAAAGGCATTCTCGGCCGCAGCAATTGAACGCGCAAAGGATTTTGCCGTCGATTCCGTGATGAACAAATGGAAATTGCTATTCGAAAAAATAGTAGAGCAAGAGTCTTAATGTTAAGTATCATTGTTATCATCTATTATTCTTGCTTTGCCTTCATAAGTTAGCAATTGTTCGCGCTGATATTTATATGAGAATGAAGCTAATGATGCAGTTTCATCAAAATGATTTGATTTGATATCAAGGATACCGCACATCAATTCATATGCAAGATCATTCGTCCAATAACGCTGACTATTATGCTTTAATGCCTCTACTCGTTTATGATGACAAGTAAGATACTCATCGCTCACAGTAACGAAAAGCGGTATTCGAGTATGTCCAAAGCCATTAAAGTTTGGGGAACGACGGTCATCGGGTATAGTTGCATGGTCGCTATAATACACCATCGCCTGAAGATTTAATATATCTTTAGCATAACAATAGAATTGTTCGAGAATAGAATCCGTATAATGAAGCGAATTTTCATAATTTAAGATATCATCCTGCACACCAGGTTTTCCCCAAACAGTTGACTCACGAGGGTATCGAGTAATATAGTTAAAATGACTCCCTTTTAAATGAAGCACAAGAAGATTATTCTTATTGGGGCTCACCTCATCAAGAAAATCTATAAGTGCTTGATCATACTGAACTTTCCCAAGATCTTGTTTAGTCCATTTGGCCACCTCTGATGTATTGGCAACCAACGTAATAGGGGTGTCATTTGCCCCCAAATGCCCTTGATTGCTATACCAATGCACACAATAACCCAACTTGTGAGCAATATCTATAATAGAACACGAATCGTAAAAATGCCGTCCATTATATTGGTTATACTCCGTCAGAGCCTTTTCAAGAGCCTGTACTGTATGCATTGCACAACTATATGCATGAGGGAAAATAATGGTATGTTCTTTGTCTTCTACCATCTTTCGCATCCATGGTGTCGTGTCGTGTTCCATCGTAGTAAAAGCACTCATATAGTCACGAGAACTTGACTCTCCTATAACCATCATAATGGTTGAAGGATGATTATATGGTTCCCCCAGCGGCAAGACGTTTAGATTTAATATTCGTTTCCCCATTTCTGTCACATAACGATTGTTGGTAGCGGAATACTCCTTGATATCAAGCCAAAGCACAATGATGCCAGAACGGACGAACATTCCATGATAAATACTAAAGATATACCAACCAAAGACAACAGCAAAGAAAATATATAGAACGACCATCCATAGCGCCTCTTTCCACAACAAAGGAATCTGCGCAAATGAAAAGTTATAATTATTGATTATGAGAAGTAGTCCTAATAATAATATGGAAAGGAAAATGACGCCTATTGATTTCCATAAAGGATAAGACTTTGCAAACTCTATAATTTCATTTGGGTGGGAGTCCTGTAATATTTTCATGCCATTAGCATCAATACAAGTACCATATAATAAATAATACACAACCTGAGCTAGACAAATCACCAGTAGCCCCCACTCCATAAATGCAACAATAGTCCCGAGTCCCAAAACACATAGCAAAGAAAACCACCCAAAGAAGTATAATCCACAAATAATCTCACCATAGTTCATGTAATATGGAGACGACTTGCGATTGGTAAGATGATATAATATGGGATAAGTCATCATCCATGCCACACCAACAAACCAAGCGACGACGATACCACCTTGAAAAGAATAAACGCCTGTTACCATCAAAGGCAACCACACAATTACAGACCCAAACAGAATCTGTCTGGTCTGTATAAAGAGGCTCTTTTTATCCCAGCCTTGATTGCATTTGTATAGGGTTAGAAAACCAACAATAAAAGTCAGAAAGAAACTTATTATATGACTCATTATCATGCTCACAGATTACACTAATTATAATATTATGTTAACAACTTAAATCCATCTAATAGTTTTACCAACAATATTTATTATCCAAACCGACAGGCTAGAAGGTAATATACTGATTGAATAAAAGAACAAATGGAACAACTTATATCGTTTGAACTTAAGAATATCAGAGAATGAAGAAGGGTGCATTATTTCTTGACGTATTTCTGTATCTTGCAACGGTTCCGTAAAACGGCGACGATGCCTTATTGCAACGCAGGCGGCACGAAACTTATGCTTCATGACTCTTGCACAATGAACATCATAAAAAGAACGACCTTTCAAACGGGCACATCTTTCCGTCATTTTGGCATCAGTCTTAAAACGCTCTCTGATTTCCTCAGTAGGAATATGTTCGCGGACCTGATTGCCCATGATTGATCCTGGTCTGAGAACATAGTTGTATGTAATGTCTGGTAACAACACTGCCCGTTGAACTTCGGAATAAAAATCGGAGAGGAACAAAGCGTCTTCATCTTTTCTGGCATCAAAACGCAAGTTATTCTTACGAAGGAAATCAAGTCTAAATAAGATATTCCAAGCATTAATTCCAATATGCCAACGTAAATCCTGACATAAATAATTCGCAAAAACATCCTGACCAATGAGTACTTCCTTCGACTGATAAGTGAATGTCGGCACCTCTTCATTTGTATCATAGACTATTTTACGAGAAGAGGCAAACACGGCATCCGTATCATACATTTCTGCTTCTCTCTGTAGCAGTTCTATCGTTTCAGGTTCTATATAATCATCAGAATCAACAAAACAAATATATTTGCCTTTGGCATTGACAATTGCAGTATTCCTTGCCTCCCCAAGCCCTTTATTTTGGAGATGTTTGATTACTTTTATCATGTATCCTTTAGGATGGGACTGCTGTAAAGCATCCACAATCTGCATGGAATTATCTGTACCCAAATCATCAACAACCAAAATCTCCAGATTCTGGTAAGTCTGATTCAGCACTGACAAAATGCACTTCTCAATATAGGGCTCTACATTATAAACCGGAATACCTATAGAAACAAGAGGATCATTCATAGATGTAATTTTACTGTATTTTCTGCAAAATTATATAATAATTCAATAATAAACAAATAATTCGTTACTTTTGTTGCGCCAATTGGCTAAAAAGATGTATCCATAGAGGAATAATACAACTCACATCATATCTTTTTGTCGATATAATACCATCTTTGCCCATTTTTATACGCAAATCATAATTATCTATTAACAAGCAAACCTTGTTGGCAAATTCTTCATCATTACCTTCAGGAATCAAGAAGCCATCAATACCATCATTAATGATATCAGCAGGACCATAAGGACAATCGAAAGCAACCACAGGCAAACCACAACTCATGGCCTCTGGAAGGACCAATCCAAAAGGCTCGTATTGAGAGGTCAATAACAAGACAGAATTTTCCTTATACTTCTCTAAAATATTCAATGTAGGCTCATGAACATAAATGTTCGCATCCATCAGTTTGATTTCGTCGAGCAAAGCATTCTGTTCTTCACCGTATCCGCCATAGATATGAAGATTCCAGTTTGGATGACGTTGATGAATAAGATTCCATATACGCAAAAGGCGACCTATATCTTTCTGCTTTGAGAAACGGCCAACATATATAACAGACTTTGAGGTACAGTCACTATATAAACCACTCTCGTTCAGATGGACGATATTTGGTATCACACAGACTTTTGGCGTCAGTTTTCGCCATTCTTCAGCATCACCTTTCGTTAAGGCAACCGTCATATCCGCCTTCTTCACAGCCTGTTGAAGATACCGAACATGAAACCGACGCAATAAGCCATCGCCTTCAAAACGACTGGCCAAACAAGAAGAATGAGATTCAAAGACAAGAGGGATTGTACCTTTTATCCGAATCACATCACGAATATAATCCAAACGTGTACAGACAATAATATCAGGTTTTCTTTCCTTGACTTTGCTTACCAAACATTTACGGAACAAATCATGAAGTTGGCGTATCTTAACAAATCGTTTCCAAAAAGGCAAACGATATTGCTCATAAAAACGAATATCCAAATCATCACACAACACATCTGGATGCAACGAGAAGCGGACAGGATGATTCCCTTGATTGACCGTTAGCAAACAGACTTTATAGCCCCCATGTACTACCAACCAATTCGCCTTATCAACCAAGACTCGCTCCAAGCCTCCATAGATGGCTAATGCATCACAGACGTACAATATCTTCATCTTGAAGATTTGGGATTCACCAGATTTTCGTCACTGTCTTCGTAATGATCTTTCTTAGAGAAAATACGGGTAATGCCTTTCCCCTGAACTTTCACATGGTGAACGAAACTCTGCCACATGGACTGATTACCAATAGTGCCATAGCCAGTAATAGCACGGCAACGACGGTCACGCACAAACTTTATCTTCCCATATTTCTTCAAAGACAGAGCCATGGAGCCGTCTTCTCCCCGAATGATGTCTACCCGATACTCTTCCTTGCGTCCATACTCTGCATTATAAGCAAAGACAAGTCCACGGACACTCAACTCTGGACGTTTGAAATGCTGGATCCACAAGAACAGGTCACGACAGATTTCAAACAACTTCAAACCTAATTTCCCATGATTCTCATCTGGGAAATAACTCCAAGTAGCAGAAACTGCGACAATTCCAGGCTTCATCAACTGATCCAGCATCAGTTCGTAATACATCGGAGGATAAATGGTATCACTGTCCACATCGAAATAATACTTTCCTCGTGAATGCTGCAAACCACAACGACGGGCATAGCCACATGAATGCTGAGACTCCGTATAATATGGAATGCCTGATTTCTCATAGATCTCTGCTGTCCTATCCTTTGAATCGTTATCCACACCGATAATCTCTATGGGATACTTGCACTTGATCTCACTAATAGCCCAAAGACATGCCTGCAAGTGAGTTTCCTCATTGTATCCAATGACCACAATCGACGCTATGGGATTATCACTTTGAAGGGCTGCTAAACGTTCCCGTGTACCATCAACAATTTCTTGAGGGACTTCGCTAAAAGGTTTACCATAAATGGATAGGTATTTATCGTACCAGTTCGACATATAATTCTACAATTATTTTTCTGTGTGCGAAGATACACATTATTTGGCAAATATCCAAATTTTAGACTGTTTTTTTTATTTTACCAAGACACCATATGGCAAAAACGCATAGGAATGCTGGTAAATGTCCAATAAAATAAAAGCATAGATTCTTTATACGTCCCTCACGAAAGAAGCATATCTGGTGGAAAGAGGCTGGATGCGACATCATGGTTTTAATCTCAGTGTTTGAAACTGATGGATGAATGGCCCTACGACGTTTAAGAATATGGCATGCCATATAAAAATCCGTCATCAACACATTATAACATCTATGGGGGAAATATACCTTATTATATAATAAAGATGTACGGCCTTTCAAATAGTCTATGGTTTCCACATTCTTCATGACTTCATCTTTCGCTATCTGGTCTCTACCCAGATAATGGGATAGTGAGTTTTCATGACACAAATAGGAGTAGGTTATATCTGGCAACAAAACAGCCCTCTTAATTAACGTCACCAATTCGAAGGTAAAAACCATGTCCTCCCAATAATCCGTGTCAATGAATCGGAGATGATGATCTCGTAACAGAGAGGCCTTAACCACATAATTACATGCAGATGCCTGAATTCCACCATATTTCCGATATGAAAAACATGCCAGTTGATCTTCTCCTAATAACTGAAGAGAGGGATATTGATAAACCATCTTTTCTCCTGAAATTTCAATCTTCTCATAAGAGCCAAAGGCAATTTCCGCATCATATCGTCGGATATTATGAACCAATAGAGCGATAGTGTTCACTGCAATTAAATCGTCTGCATCCATGAAATAGAGATAATCACCCTGTGCCTCATCAATAATCTGATTACGGGATGCGGATACGCCCTGATTATGGGAATGATATAAGATGCGGATATCCTTTCCACGAGAATGAGATGAACTTAATGCTTTGATAATCTCTATAGACTTGTCATCTCCACCATCATCTACGACAAGAAACTCGATAGATGGATATGATTGTGACAAGGCAGATTCCATCGTCTTACGAATATATGGCTCTGCCCTAAATACAGGAATGCCTATGGTCACATCATATTTCATCCTGTCACTACCTCGTCGAACAACTGCTCCCATTGACTGGAAATCTTACTAATATGATATTGTCGTGACTTCAGAGCACCTCTATTCCCCATCTCTAATCTGAGTTTCTCATCATCTATCAACCTCATAAGACGTTCTGCAAACAAATCAACATCAAATGCGGGAATCAGAAAGCCGTCTTCGCCATCCGTAATCAAAGAGCGAGGTCCATTCTCACAATCAAAAGCCACAACAGGCAAGCCACACGCCATGGCCTCAATCAAAACCAACCCAAACCCTTCTGTTCGTGAGGGCTGGACTAAGATGGAACTTCTACAATACTCACTCTCGACATCCACAAGGCTACTATTCAAATGACAACGCCGTGGATCAATAGACAGTTCATCCATCAGTTTTACGTACGGCGTAGGATCTCCCATAGCATAGACATTCAATTGCCAATCAGGATACTTCTTATCTAGAATAGCCCAAATTCGTAAAAGATAATCGTATCCTTTCTCATAAGAATACCTTCCTATTGTAACGATACGTTTTGACTGTAAAGTGCTCTTAGCCGTCTGGTATAATGGCAGTGGATCAGGTATCATGGTTACATTTTTCAATTCTGGCCACTCCTTAACGGAATTCTCATTAAGAACAACTAATCTGTCAAGGGCTTTGAGATTTGAAATAACATCTCTTCTCCACCATTTAGAAAATAAACATTTAAAAATTGTCGCATCCCTATCCTCTACTCCTCTATAATTAGATCTACTTAAATGCAGTTCTCCTATTTTATGGCTACCATCCTTTATTTCATTGATAAAGTTGATTTCGCGGCGTAAGGTCGTTATCGTAATATCCGGCAGAATTCTTAGCAATTCATTAGTCAGCAGTTTCTTGTATTTTCGCTGTTTCTTAAAATACAAATAAATCTTCGTAAGAAATGGTTTATTCCATAGGTCTTCAAAGCCCAATCCCAAATTAATGACTTTAACCTTTTTGGAAAGAGAGAAAAAAGAATTTCCTTTATTACCCTCTGTTACAATAATTGTCACATCATAGCCCAGGTGTTCTGCAAAATAATTCGCCTTTACTGAAACAACGCGCTCCGTCCCTCCTGCAGAATATAGAGCAGGAGTGCAATAGACAATCTTATATTTAGGTGCATTCATTGAAGAATTTTATACCTTTCAGAATGCAAAAGTACATTTTTTTTCTGAAAAATGCAAAAAAGCTCTTATTTATTTGGCAATATATAAAATAATTGCTAATTTAGCACACTGTAAAGAACAAAAAGGATGGCAAAACTCTTATTCATTATATTTCATGGATTTGATCCCAATAATGGAATTAGCAAGAAAATCTCTTACCAAGTAAATGCTTTAAAGGCATGTGGCATGGAAGTTCATCTGTGTTATATGGACGAGACTTCCGGCAAAAAAAGAATTGTTGGCAATACTATCATTGCTGACTATGGGAATGGGATTATGGCTAAGATTAAAAAGAGGACTGAATTCTCTTCTATTGCCCAGTATGCCATAGACAATCTGATAGAATATGTATATATTCGTTCGAACCACAATGCCAACCCTTTTACCATTAAGATGGTCAAGCGAATGAAGCAGGCTGGCATGAAGGTGGTTATGGAAATTCCAACTTATCCATACGATCAAGAATATGAGGCTCAGGGGATTAGCAGACAGATTTTCCAAGACAAGTTATTTAGAAACAGGTTTGCAAAGCATTTAGATGCTATTGTCACTTTCTCAGACTATGACCGGATTTTTGGTCAGCGAACCATCAGGATTTCCAATGGTATTGATTTTGACAATGTCAAAATAAAGACAACAATCAATGACACATCCAAAGAACTCAACTTAATCGGAGTTGCAGAGATACATAGATGGCATGGCTTTGACAGGCTTGTTAAAGGATTGGCTGAGTATTATTCAAAACCACAAGACTATATTGTCAGATTCCACGTTGTAGGCTATTTTTTCTCATCAGAAATTGAAAACGATTTCAAAACCATCATATCCATTCACCATCTGGAGGACTATGTGATTCTATACGGGAAAAAGCATGGAAAGGAATTGGATAAATTGTTTAATCAATGTGATTTCGGCGTAGGAAGTTTGGGTCGTCATCGTGTTGGCATCCAGAAGATCAAGACACTAAAGAATAGGGAATATGCAGCCAGAGGCATCCCCTTTATTTATTCAGAGACAGACAGTGACTTCGACAACAAACCATACGTATTAAAGGCACCAGCAGATGAAACACCTATAGATATAAATAGCATCATCCGTTTTTATCGGAATAATACAATGTCTTCCCAACAAATCAGAGCCTCTATCATGGATTTGTCATGGGAAAACCAGATGAGAAACGTACTTAATAAGATGTCAGAATAATCTGTTCTTTTTTATGATTAAAGTTAGCGTCATATTACCCATATACAATGTTGCACCTTACTTGGATGAAACATTTCAATCACTTCTGAACCAGTCACTACAAGAGATTGAGATTATTGCAGTGAATGATGGATCTACAGATGAAAGTGTAAATATCATTAAAAAATATGCCTCACAAGATTCACGCATCCAGTACTATAGTCAAGATAATCAAGGTTTGTCTGTAACAAGAAATGTGGCACTTCAATACGCAACAGGAGAATACATTTATATGATGGACTCCGACGATATCTTATCTAGTTCAGATGCTTTACGAATCTGTTATGAATATGCTGTTAATAATCAGGCTGATTTCATCTTCTTTGACGGGGAAAGATTCTCAGAAAAAGACGGTCACCACATTTCGGACATAAAAAGAACTCATCTCGTAGAAGAAAACAAACGTTATAATGGTGAGTATCTTCTCAATCTGATGCTTGACAAAAGAAAGCATAATAGTGTTGTATGGTTGTTATTGATTAATCGTATCTTCATGAATCGTATCGGGCTCCGGTTTTATCCTGGAATCATCCATGAGGATGAACTTTTTACAACGATTCTCACTTTAAGAAGTAAATCTATATATTGTCTAAAACGGTCATTTGTGAATCACCGCATCAGGTCTACATCGATAATGGGGCTGAAATACACAAAGAGAAATTTGAACTGCTATCTCACAGTCTTTGATGAATTATTCAAATTCCAAGATTCAGTCATCATCCGAAAGTTTGCAAAATATACCTTAAGCAAGGTTTTCTACACTGGACATCAAATACCTTTTAAAGAAAAGTTGGGAGTCTTTTGGAGGGCAGTCAAATCTGGGTACTTAAAATATATTGGACTTAAATCCACAATCGTATTCTGGTTTAAATAATTATTTTATAAAAAGTTTGTTGATTTGAATATAATTTGTAATTTTGTCAACGAAAAGTGAGTAACAGTGATGAATAACGAGGAGATCAGAGGGAAATTCAAGGAAAGTCCAAGGCTGAAGAAGTTCGTGGACTGGCTGATTATGAACCCTGTGCAGACACGGCCCAGATGGTATGTGCGCATGCTGGCACCGCTCTATCAACACCGTGGGCGTCACTCGAAGATTCATCGTTCGGTCAGAATGGACACCCCACCCTACCGAAAATTCTCGTTGGGCGACTATAGTATTGTGGAATCTTATAGTTGTATCAACAATGCCGTAGGAGATGTTATCATCGGTGACCATACCCGTGTAGGACTGCACAATACGGTGATTGGGCCGGTAACGATTGGCAGCCATGTGAATCTGGCGCAAGGCATCACGGTGACAGCCCTCAACCACAACTTCGAAGATATTAATCTCAGAATTGACGAACAGGGGGTATCAACGAATCCAGTCACCATCGGAGATGACATCTGGATTGGTGCCAATGCTGTCATCCTGCCAGGCGTGACGATAGGCAATCATTCGGTGGTAGCCGCTGGCGCAGTAGTAACCAAGGACGTACCGCCACATACACTGGTAGGTGGCGTTCCCGCTAAAATCATCAAGAAAATATGAGAATCGGAATCGAGGCACAGCGTATTTTCAGGAAAAAGAAGCACGGCATGGACTATGCGGTGCTGCAGATTATTAAAGAACTGCAGCAGATAGATGCGAGAAACGAATACTTTGTGTTTGTTGCACCAGGAGAAGATCGTTGTTTAAAAGAGA
>Ga0247609_10002223_pt1 | contig 20990 bp, 20 predicted proteins | sample 172DNAGHGlowgp2_FD_193487 | JGI IMG/M metagenome (GOLD analysis project Ga0247609, IMG submission 193487) | Sheep rumen microbial communities from Palmerston North, Manawatu-Wanganui, New Zealand - 1728 DNA GHGlow gp2 | ecosystem: Host-associated > Mammals > Digestive system > Stomach > Rumen ...
TGCTTCAGGACAATATAAGAATTTATATCAATCTTTTGATAACCTGTAATTGATTTCTATATCATCAAAAAATGTAGCATATGCTGTATTAAACATATATTTTTTAATAATCTCTGCTCTATAGATGCTATTGTATCATGCTATTGATGGAATATATTTTATTCATTTTCTTACACAATAAGCTGGATTTCCTATAGTCATAATATAACTACAGAAATAGTTGTTTAACATTAATTCAAATTTTGATATATTTCATTTAGTTTCAACTAATCTTGGTCATCATGCTCATACTATACCCTTGTCATTTTCAGCTTTACTTATTTTATTATGTAAACTTTCTAACCGTTTTTCATCAGCTCTACAATCAGCATCTATTTGTGCTACATATTTTGATTTGTCAGAGACTAAATCTATTGAAACATTTCTAGCAAAAGAATGTCCATAATTATATCATCATCGTTTATTTTCATATTTTTTTTCATTTACTATTGTGTGAGCTATTCATTCCTTAGTTAAAAATTCATCAGCTGATTTGATTGTGTTATCTTTTGAATTTCAGTCTACTATAATGATTTCAAAATTTTCTTTTCAATAAGTTTGTTTGCTTAAGTATTCTAGTGTTTTTAATAAGTGCTTTTCTTCATCCTTAGTTATAATACAGATAGAAATGTAATCTTTCTTCATGGATAGAAAAAAAGGGATAAAATTTGCGAGAATTAAAAAAGGCAACGTAATTGTTGCCAAATCATATCATCTATCCTAAATACAAAACCCTTAAAATTCTTTACTACATCCAGAATGATGATTAATTTAATTCTCGTTTGTATAATGATTTGGCACTTTCAATATAAAAATCTATGCCACATTGTCAAATGAAAAAATTATTTTGATTTATGAAAAATATTCTTTATAAATAAGTAGTGATTTGACTTTACTTGAAATGAAATCTATTATGTCCAAAAGAATAGTAATTCTCGAAAATATCCGTTCAGCATATAATGTTTGAAACATAATTCGTACGGCTGATTCACTTTGATGGGAAGTGCGAATTGTGTGATATACTCCATCACCACTTGATAATCCAAAGGTTTGTAAAACTTCTCTTTGAGCTGAAAATACGGTCTGACTGAGACAGTTTGATTTTACGATAGATGCGATAAAAGAAGCGAGAGAAATGTGACTTGAAATAATTGCTGCAGAATTGACAGAAAATTCTGTTTCGCTTGGAGAATATCTTTGCCAATCAGATAATTGAATCGCTGTTATCTTTGGTAATGAAGTGGATGGGGTAATGGAAAAAACTTTGAAAGAAGTGGATGCAGTTGTAGAAATCCCAATGCAATGAATCAAAGAATCTATGAATGTTGGTCAGAGTACGGCTATTTTTATGCGAGAGTTAAGGAAAAGAAAATAAAATCTGACCTTGAAAATATTGTTCTTTTCTGAATATTATAGATAGATTTATTTCATAAAATTTATTTATGAATTCTAGACGATTAAAGATCTTTCGTTTATGTAGACCAATTCTACATTTTTTGATAATTTTGTTGGTATTTCGAGTGGCATATAAATCTAGATTGTGGTGAGATTTTATGTGAAAAATTTTCCACGAAACTCCATGGATTAATAGGCATGAATTAGCATTGTTTGCGTTTATTTCGGCTTGAGTATTTGTGCTTATTGGTTTGATAAAAAACTTGTATGAATTGAATAAACAGACGTGAAATTATATTCAGACACTTTCGAAAGTCCGAGTTTATTGGTTTATTTCTAGTGCATTTATATCTTATTTTGGTCAGTGATTTATATTCAATTTCTGAATATCTAGATATATTATATTGATTTCAGCGATTGTTGCATATGTAGTTTTGTTTTTCTTTGATCAGGTTTGGTATCGTTTAGATTATAAGTTACAGAAAAAAAAGTGAAATAAAGTGCTTATTATATCTGATAATTTGAACAAATCCTCAGAATTATTGGATAAATTGAAATGAAATTTTTCATTTCCGACTGAAGCGATTGTTAGTGATGATGTGGATAATGTAGATTTATCAGAATATTCAATTGCAGTCGTTGTATGAAATGTGAAACAAGAAGTTTTGCAAAACATATTTGAAAAAATCAGATTTTATGATACAAGGTTTTTCCATGTAAGTGAGTGATTCTTTTTGGAAGATGTGGTTTATAAACCTGAAAAAATCTGATCGATTGTGGCTATGGAATATACACATTCGCAACTTAATTGATGGTCGTTAATATGGAAAAGAATATTTGATTTGGTTGTGGCTTCGATTGCATTGATCGTATTTGCAATTCCTATGATTATTATAGCTATTGTGATCAAAATTGACTCAAAATGACCTGCAATCTATAAATCCAAGAGAGTCTGAAAATGAGGGAAATTATTTACCTTTTACAAGTTCCGTTCTATGAAAACGGAGATGTGTGTGTGATATTGATGAAAAAAAGCTGATGAACTGTATGCAAAATTGATAGCTTCGGATGCAAATAATCGTAAATGAGTATTACCAAAGATTAAAGATGATCCGCGTGTGACAAAGGTAGGAAAATTTTTGCGTAAAACTTCACTTGATGAATTGCCTCAGTTATTTCAAGTTTTACGATGAAGTATGTCATTAGTTTGACCTCGTCCACATTTACCAAAAGAAGTGGAACAATATGAACAGTGGGAGAGAAGAGTTTTGAGTATTAAGCCATGAATTACGTGATATGCTCAGGTTTTTGGTAGAGATAATTTACCATTTTCTGAAGAAGCTAGACTAGATCTGTATTATATTCAGAATTGGTCATTGGCAATGGATTTATATGTGATTTTTGCTACGTTTGGGGTAGTGTTTAAGTGACATTAGTAAAGATATTTGACTTAAAATATTTTTTTGATATGATATTGTGTGTAAAATATAAATATTAAATATATGGTTAAATTCGTTTTTGGTGGCCTTATTTGTTGCGGAGTGGCAAATGGGCTAATTTGTACTTATGTGAAATCACCAGAAAGGAATACCTGGATGGTGGTGGTTATGATCATTTGTTGTGTGCTTCTTGTATGGCATTGGCATGCTACAAAGAGTTGGTGTGATGCTAAAAAGCGAGATTATAATGTCGATTATGATGAAGATCATCCTCGGATATTTATACGTTCGTTTTTTATTGCACTAATACTGCTGGTATTGGCCTGTTTTATTGGTCATATGGGATTTGTTGCTGCTCTTGTAACATTATTGGCTGCATTTGCAGTTGCTGCAAGAAGGGAAACAATGTATAATTACTAGTTTTGACTTTTAGTTTGAACTTTAGAAAAGCCGGTCTGAGTAAATCAGCCGGCTTTTAGAGTTTCTTGGTGATTTTTTAAAATACGTATTGTTCGAATTTTTCATAGTCAATTTTGGAGATGACTTCTCCATTTTCGACTAGATATTCGATTCCCAGCTCATCCATAAAGGCTTTGTTACCTTTTTTTAGCTTTTTCTTCAGCTTTTTGTTGATTTTTAGTGGAAATAAATCCACTATAATCTCGAAATAATCTGAGTCAAAACTAATCTCATGATAATCTCTTGGGGATTCTGTGTCATTTAGGTATATCCATGCAACGCCCTTGTCATGTTCAATAACGACGGGGGTGTTCCCTTCTTTAATTAGGGAAGCCATTTCCTCTCTTAGACATAGAACTTGTTCAGCTCGAGGATTATCCCTCGTAAAGTTCTCTTTTCCCTGAGAGATTAGAAGCAGAGCCTTTTTACGGCTTGATGCGGGGCAAGCAATAGTTCCGATTACGAGAATCACAAATACGAAAGGTAGAACTCTTAATGTTTTCATAATTCAATAAGATAGTTTTTTTGTTGATATTTTTGTTAATTTAGTTTTTATAGTATATGTATTTTTACGTAAAAGTCAAATTCTAAAATAGCAGCAAGTAATATTGCTTTCTTTGATGATCTTAATATTGATATTATTCAGATTTTTTTATTTCTTTTTTCATTTCATTTACTCACTCTTTGATAAAAGATGTAAGTTTACTAGATCTTTCACTTGAACTTTCATGTCATCTAGCTTTTTCTTCAGCTTCAATTTGATAAATATAGTCACTTCAAATGGCTTTTTTGATAAATCGTTTATTGATTTTTTTTTGTAATCACATTATTCTTTCATACTAGCTTCTAAAAGTTTAGTCTGATTTTCTAATACTAATTTATCCATAATATCATCAATATTTCCAGCCATAATACTTGGCAGATTTGACCAAGATTCATGAATTCTGTGGTCTGTCACACGGTCTTGTGGAAAGTTATAAGTTCTAATTTTTTCTGATCTATCTCATGTTCAAATTTGGTTTCATCTCAGACTTTTTTCTTCTGCTTGTTTTTTATCTAGTTCGATTTGATATAGTCTAGACTTCAAAACTGCGAAAGCTTTTTCTTTATTCTGGATTTGAGATTTTGAATCTCAGATATTAACTATCAATCATGATGGAATATGGTGAATCCTAACTCCAGTCTGATTTTTGTTTGCATTTTGTCATCAGTTACTGGAAGCAGCATAAGTATCCATTACAATATCTTTCATATCAATCTGAATGTCTACATCTTCGGCTTCTGGCATAACGGCAACAGTAACAGTGGAAGTGTGGACTCTTCATTGAGATTCAGTTTCAGGAATTCTCTGTACACGATGAACTCATGATTCGAATTTCATCAGTGAATATACTTTTTTACCAGTCATTTTTACCATCACAAATTTAACTCAACCGATATCAGAAAGCTGTTCTTCAATTATTTCAGTTTTCCATCATTTCTTTTGAGCGAAAGCAAGATACATTTTTAGAAGTTCAGTACCAAATAATCCTGACTCATCTCATCATGCAGCAGGACGAATTTCTAGGTAAATATCCTTATCATCGTTTGGATCTTTTGGTAGGAGAGCGATAGTCAGTTTTTTGTCCAAATCTTCAATTTCTGCTTTAGCATTATCTAATTCCTCCTGAGCCATAGCAACCATTTCTTCATCAGTTTCTGTATCTAATAATTCTTGTGCATTCTTTTGATTTTCTAGTGCTTTTTTGTAAGCAACAGCGATATTATATGTATCTTCGAGAGCTGATAACTCTTTGTTTACTGCTTTAGATTTTTCAGGATTTTGGAAAACATCTGGAGATAGTGATTCTTCTCTTAGTGATTCATATTTAGCGATAATTTTCTCTAATTTATCTAGCATAATTTAGTTTAGTGAATAAACTTAGTTCGAAATTTACAGAACTAATTTTATTGAAAAGGGGATTGCTTTCAAGGTGAATAATATTTTGATTAAAATTTTATTCTATTAATCAATATTTCTTTAATAGTGCATCTTCTGATACTTTTCTTCACATAAAATCGTGAAATAGCTCATTTGCTGTTTTACGTGTTCATTGGATTAGAATTTTATTCATATATTCTTTTCATATGTGAGAATTAAACATTCCATTTTCTTTTATCTTTGAAAAAACATCAGCTCATAATTGTTCGGCTCGCATGTAAGAATAATATTTACATTCATATCCTCCTCAAAAAATGTGTAAGAAATTACAATACATTTTGTATTCTTTTCACCTTATAAAAACTGAGTTTTTATTTACTACTTCTATGATTTCTTTATCTAGTTCCTTAATTGTATTTGGGACTGGGTTAGTGTAAAGATGTATGTCAACTAAAGCTAATTCGTTCTGTCTTAGGACAAAATTTCATTGCATAAAAGTTTTTAATTCATCTAATTTATCCAAAGTTTCTTCAGAAAGATTTTCTCATGTCTGATAATGTTTTGCTAATTTTAATAAAGATTCTCTTTCTTCGACTCGATTTTCCATTAATTGACTTGGGAGTTCTACAAAATCCCATTCTACATTAAATCAAGATAGTTCAGAGTATTCTGGTTCTGAAACCATTGCATGAATAGCATGTCAAAACTCATGGAATAATGTTTCCACATCTCAGCGATATAGTAGATTTTTTCAATGTTCTATTTTTTGGAAATTACATACATTAAAGACGATAGGTAATTCTCATTTTTGTTTTTTTCTTAAAAAGTCTGCTCGAGCTCAAGGTCTTTTTCATTTACGATAAAAAGCATCCAAAAAATAATAAGAAATCAGATTTCAATCTTTGTATACTTCATACCATTTTTCTTGCGTTTTTGTTTGGATATTTATAGGACGAAGTTCTATTCAGAAAAAATCTTTTACGAAATTGTGCAGTCGAGAAAGAACATGTTCAAACTCAAAATATTCTCTTAGTCTCTCTTCATCTATGGAATAATGTTCTTCTTTATATTTTCTAGTATAGTACGCGATATCGCTTGGTTCAATTTTTTTTAGATTAAATGTTTTTTTGAGAAGATTTAATTCTTTTTGTACTTTTACTTTCGCTTTTTTTGAAATGTTTCTTATAAATTTTTCTGCTGTTTCTGGGTGCTGTGCCATAGAATCACACATATACATAGCTCAAGCATTTTTGTATCATAGAATTTGAGCTTTTTCATTTGAAAGTTTTAAATATTTTAGGACATTTTTTCTATTGTCATATTTTCATTTCGTGGCCCATTGCTGTCTTTTTTCATAAAAGTATTTTCTAATTTTTGGATTTGAACAATATTTTTCTATAGAAAATAAGAGAGACGGTTCTGCATCGATCCCATATCATCAATTTTTTCAAAGTGATTTAGCTTTTTCTAATTGAATTTTAGGCATCTCTTTTATTGTAGAATCATCATCAAAATAATAAATAAATTCTGATTGTTCATCCATAACGTTATGTTTGCATTTTTCTCAAATTTTTGATAATTTTTTATTTATTTGTTTAATTTTTAATTGTTCTTTTTTTGGTAACTCGATTCATATATTTTTGTAATCTTTTATTCTTAGTTCTAAGATTCTTTTTTGATCGTCATTTAAAGTCAGATTTTTTTGAATTCGAAGAATCTTTTCATAGTATTTTTTTGAATAAGATAATTCATTATAAAAATCTTCCATTTTAGGCCTGAAATTTGAAACAATATTCCTTAATTTAGAATTATTTTCTACATTATCTAGATGATTTAAGATTTTTCGTAAATATGATAATAAGGATTTATCAATCAAATCATCAAATTGAATTTCGTTATTTTTCTTTTTTAGAAAAAGCTTAATTTTGTTTTTTCTTTCTTGTAAAAGTTCTTCTAATAAATCATGTATAACTTTTAATGATTTCTCTTGTAAAAATATTGAGAAATCTGGAAAACTTTCTTTTTTTAATTCGTTTAATAGGATGTTTTTCATTTAATGTATAGAGTTTAATTAAAATTAGATTAACTTTTTACTTATATTAATGTTGAATAAAAAAACAATAATAGTCTGAGTGACTATTATCTTAATGTTATATTGGATGGAGATACTTGCATGTTTTTTCTTAAGAATTTTACGATGCTAATTTTATTGAAAGGGGATTGCTTTCAAGTGAAAGAATCTGGAAAATTGATGTGTAAAAAATAAGTCCTACAAATTATGTAGAACTTATCTTTTTGTAGTCATCCTTTTCGATTTTTTTAATCTCTTGTTACATCTTTTGCTATAACGCGGAGTAAAAATAGATTCTCTGGTTCTTTATCGATGATTTCTTTAATTCGACATTCATCATCAATGAATTCGAATGTAAAACCTGTTTGCGAATAGGCTGTAATATAATTCTCGGAGTCATGATGTTGATTTGAATATTTTTCGGGTACTACGGCATAGTTTTCGAAAAAGCAGAGTATTTCAAATCCTTCATCTTCATCATCACATACTGGAGAATCATTTGCTCTATCGATAAGTTCAGGAATTACATTTTTTTCTTCAGAAATTAATTCAGACTCTCGTGCTACAACTAGTGTCTTGGAGATTACCCATGGAGGGCTAAAAAAAGATTTAGATAGAAGTAATACTTCTTCAAGGTAAAGATCTGGCTCTGCGATTTTTTGTTTGAGCACTATTTCCTTTTGCATGATTGGTTCGCAATGGAAATTTTCCTTGATTTTGAATAATTGTTCTTTCATAATTTTTTTGTTTTTTGAGTTGTTGTTTTATTTTGCTTATTAAAAATAAATTTTTAGCAACAAAAGTCAACTTAACTTAATTAATATATTATATCTTATTTATATAATATAAATAATCCAACACTTGAAATTTTACCGCATAATCGTACATTCAAATCAGTTTTTTTTGAATCGATTAAATAATGTATGAAGTATAAATTACTCAATGAATCATATGATAAAACGCTGATTGAGAGATTACTTGAAATCAGGCAAATTGCGTCAGATGCTGATGCTTTTTTTGAGCCAACTTTAAGTCATACTTGGATAGATCCATTTAAAATTGATGGAATGGATAAAGCTGTGAAACATATTATGGATGCAATGAAAAAAAATGAAAAGATTATGGTATTTGGAGATTATGATGTGGATGGTGTGACTGCGAGTTATTGTTTGTATAAATTTTTTCGTTATTTTTTGAAATATTCCAATGTGAGTATCATGTATCCTGATAGACAAAAGGATGGATATGGACTTAGAAATTATCATTTAGACGAGATGAAGTCTAAGTGAGTACAATTGGTTATCACAGTAGATAATTGAATTACTTCCATAGAAGAAGCTAAATATGCAAAAGAAATTTGAATTGATTTATTGATAACTGATCATCATCAGCCACTGAATGAGTTGCCTGATGGAGTTGCTGTTCTTAATCAAAATTGTTCTCCTGATTATTCATTCAAATGATTAGCTTGAGTAGGTGTGGCCTTCAAACTTATCGTAGCGATGTTGTCTAAATGTAAAGATTTTTCGAATGAGAGAAAAAATCAGATTTTCAATTTCTTTTTGCCAATCGTTGCTATATGAACGGTAGCAGATGTAGTTCCACTTTTGTGAGAAAACCGTTTCATAGTGAAAAGGTGACTCGATTTAATGAATCGTCATCCTGACAGCTTACCAAAATGTTTACAATGATTTCTTTCATATTTAAATATAAAATCTCCAATTGATACTTATCATATTTGATTTGTGATTGGACCAAGAATTAATGCGTGATGAAGAATTCAATCTCCGTATGATAGTTTGAATGTGTTTTTGCATGATGGTGAAGAGCAGATAGAATTTTTGCAAAAAATGGATGCAATAAATCAAGAGAGAAAAAGGTTACAGGATGAGTGATTGAAAGTTGCTGAAAAGTTAATTGATGTAGAATCTCCAATTTTGATAGCAGAAAGTCCTGATTTTCATGAATGAGTAATATGAATTATTGCATGAAGATTAACCGAAAAATATAATAAACCATCAATAGTTTTTAAGTCTGATAAAGAAAAGTGATCAGCTTCTGCAAGTCTTAGATGACCTGATTATTTTAGTGTAATAGATATGCTCAAAGAGCACGCTGATATTTTGGAACGTTTTGGATGACATAAATGAGCTGGATGATTAACAGTGAAATTAGAAAATTTAGAGAAGTTGAATAAAAACCTTAAATCATATTGTAAGAAAAAAATAAAAGAATCTGATTTAGAAAAAGTTTTGTTTGTAGATACTAAAATTTTACCACAGGAACGAACAAATTGAAATTTTAAATTTTTAGAGAAATTTGAACCATTTGGAGAATGTAATGAGGAACCTTTGTTTTTATTCGAAAATCTACAAATTCAAAAAGTTGAAAAAGTTTGAAAAAATGGAAGTGCACATATGAAACTTTATGCACATCGATGAAATCAGTTATTACATTTATTATTTCGATGAAAGGGTAGCCAGTCAGATTTAATTTCTGATGAAATTTCTGTGATATGAAAAATTAAAAGGGATACTTTTAATGGTTGATATTTTGTGGATGGATGCGCAGTTATTGAAGATTGAAAAATTATAGATCTCTAATAATTTGTGATAATAACTTTATTATTTTCTAGAGATCATAAATCTATTTTTTCTATATTTTCAAATTTTCTATATTTTTCTCTAAGTGTATTGTATTTGAATATTTGAGAATTTCGTTGGTCTTCAATATTTCATCAATCTGGAAAATTAAAATATAATGTTTTTTGGTCACTTGTAAATATTGCAAATCTTGTAGATCATGCTAAATAGACAAAACGTATCATATTATTTCAGAATTCTTCTTTTGCTAATTTAGCTATTTGTAAAAATTTAGGTAAACTAATTTCAAAGAAAAATCAGTCTAAATTATTTGTTCATGTTAAATATTGTGGCGTTTCGATTGTGAAAAGTTGTTCTGGATATGGCTCATCTTCTGTAGGAGTTCTGATTCATAGTAGCATTCATTCTTTCATTTCTACATAAGTTGATTCATTCCATACGGCGAATTTTTTGTCGTTTAATCTTACTAATAATGTTGGCTCATAATACATTATTTGAATTCATAGTGTTCATCAGTTATCTGGAAGCTTTTTAGATGATTTTAAAGGAAAATCAGTCTGAATAAATTGTATTCATTGTGTTGATCACGTTTCGGTTTGATTTCATGTTCATTGTATTATTCTTGGGAATTCTATTCAAATTATTAATGGTTCTTTTTTTTCAATTGCTTCTTCTTGTTTTTGTTCGAGTTGAAATTCAATTTTTCATACAAATGGAAAATCTTTTTGAATCTCTCTCAATAGTTCATCTTGATTAGATTTTAGAACATAGTAATTTTGTCACTTTACTTTGTCGGAAATTAAGTTGAATAATTCAATATCTTGGTATGTAGCTAAAGTATCTTCTGAAAATTTTATTTGAGAAATTGTTTGTTCCGGTTTAAAAAATAGGGACTTAATTAGAATTAGTAGTCATCCGATGATTACTATGGTGAAAAAAAGTCATCGTGATAAAAATTTTTTTAAATTTTGACTAATTTTAAATTCAGGAATAGATACGCCGGATCTATTAAGAGTTTTCCTAATGGATTGTCTGCGTTTTTTGCGTGAAAAAGGTCTTTGACTTACTATTCCTCTAGACATACCGTATGTAGTAGAAAACAAAAGTTAAAATAACTCAGAATATGAATCCTCACATTACTTCTATAGGGGTATGTCATAGTCTTTCTTTTAGTTTTGATTTTTTTTGTTGAGGTTGAATCATAAGGAAATTTTCTTGTAAATCTTTCCTTATTGCATTTAGATATTCAGCGTGTTTTCATGTCTGATATCTAATATTCATAGCATCATAAGCGAACAACATTGAAAATGTTAATGCTATAGCAAAGGTAGTGCTGAAAATTCAATCAGCTAAGAGAGCAATGACAGTAACGCTACTTGCTACTCATGTATGGAAAGATGGGAATCATCATGATATAAAAATATGGTCAAGGCAGACTCTTTTTTCAACAATTGAATCTATGATTATTTTTATGAATTGTATAATAACTCAAACTAGAAGGACAATAAAAATAGGAGGAATTTTTTCTGGAAAATTTTCTATAAAATAATTTCGTAGCTTGATTAAATACTCTCGCATATTTAAGTGTATAAAAATAAACTTAATATTCTTGATATTGATATTAAGTTTAAATTCAAATAAAAATCTGTTTTTTTGTCTACTATTATTCTAGCATTCGTGGATAATATTTTTCCACAGCTCTCATTAGATTTTCTGGTCTAATGACTCCAAATTCTGTTACGATTCATGTTATACATTTATGATGTATTCTATCAAAAGCAAAATTAACTATGTTTAATCAATCTGGTGCTTCTGGCCACAATTCTTTTCCGTCTCTTGTTTCTATTCAGACTTTATCTACTACATCAATTTTTAGTAAACTTCCTACTACATATAGTGGTACTCATGAATTCCAAGCGGATAATCAAATTGCAAAACTTCAAATTTTATTAATTACAGTTCAATCTGGTTTGATACAATCAGATCATAAAAATATTTCTTTTATATCTACGGTGTTTCAAAGTGTATTGTCTATAACGGATGAGGCAGAGCTATCTACAACCATTGTATCTGGAACTCCGGCATTTACTAAGTCCTGAGATGTTTTTCTTCATTGATATAATGGTCTTGTTTCTGTATTGTAGACGTGAATTTTTTTTCAATCGTTCCGCGCTTTTACTAAAATATCAATTACAGATTTTGAATGACAATGTGTAAATATAATATCTCAATCATGGATTAATTCGGCTCATATTTTAGGTCTGATTTCTTCTTCTCTTTCAATCCATCATAAATATTCTCAAAAAGCATCAGCAATTTTACTGGAATCTGCTCATCATTTTAATTTTGATTTTGCATATTTCATCGCATTACGAAGCAATGGTTCTGTTTCTCTGGCATCTATAAGCATTTTTGATGCTTTGTTGAAAAAATCTCTTACTTCGCTTGAGTCAGAAAATTTTTGTTTACGTAATTCCTGTTCCATTATTTTACAAGCTTCTCTTGCAATATTAGTTGCTCATTGAATTGTGATGTCTTTGATGTCTTTCGCAATTTTTTCTACATTTTTTAAATTTGCCATTTTTTGTTTATGAATAGTTAATAAAAATATTGTATATATTATATTCAAATGTTACAAAAAATGCAAAAAAATCTGAATAAAAAAAAGTCACCGAAAAAACGGCAACTATTTTTTTAAGAAGGTTACGATGAATGATTTTGGAGAATCTTCATCAAATGGATTGTCTCCTTCTATTGAAGTGCCAACCTCATAAAATCCCTTGTTGGTGTTTTTAAAACTTTTTAAAAGTTTTTTGAAATCATTTTCGGAACACCGAAATTCGACCTCAATGTTGTTGCTCGGTTGGATAATTTTTTGTGTTGCTGAAAAACCATCGTCAATGACATAATAGTTTTCTCTTAAAAGTTCCTTAATATAAGGACGACACAAAAAAACTCCGAAGATCAATGAAAATCCCAGGAGAGATATAGCTTCTCTCAGTGCACTTTTTACTTTTTGTTTCATGTTTTTATTTTTTAGGTTCGTATACTTTTAAGTTTTTTATAGAAAATTTCAATCCTTTATAAAAAATTTATCTTATTATTAGCAGATCTTTATAAAATAATGATTATGAAAATATACTAAAAATATTTTAATTTTTATTCTATTGTATTGTATTTTCGTTTATATATTCTTTTAGTATGTTTTTAACTTTTTGGATGTCTTTATCTCAAGCTGCTGGAACATCTTTTAATGGATATTCTCGTCAAAGTTTTTCCCACTTTGAAATAGCCATTGTGTGATATTTTAGTAAATTAATCTTTTGAAAATTTTTGAGAGATTGGATAAATTCTCATAACTTTTTAATATCTGATTCATTATCAGTTAATCATGGAACCACTACGTATCTGATCCAATAATTCATTCATTGTTCATCAATATAACGGATGAAATTAAGGGAATTTATATTTGATGTTCATGTGATTTTTTCGTGTAGTTGTGGAGTTATTCATTTAATATCAGGTAATACATGATCTGTATATTTTAGTGCTTGTTTTACATCATCATTTAGTATAAATCAGTTTGTATCCAAACACGTATTGAATCAGTTTTCTTGTAATAATTTTAGAACGGGGATTAGTTCTTTGACTTGTAAAAGACACTCTCATCATGAAAACGTAACTCCTCAATTTTTTCATAGATACTCTTTTTCTTTGTATGCAAGCTTTAATATTTTTTCCTTGGAGATTTGCTTATTTTCATCTGTGGTGATGGTGTCAGGGTTTTGGCAGTATAAACAACGAAATGGACACCCTTGCAGAAAAAATACCATTCTGATTCATGGTCAATCTTGGGTTGAGAATGTTTCATAAGAATGGTAATTTAACATTTAATCTAAGTTTACATTGTGATAAACGTGGTCTACATCATCATTGTCATTTAAGTTGTCTAATAGGTGAGTGAATACTTCTAAATCATGTCCTTCTAGAGTAACCATATTATCGGCAAAATAGTGTAAATCTGCTTCAGTGATGTGATATCATAATTCTTCTATCTGTTTTCTAACTGTAAGGAAATCAGCTTTTGTTGTATATACTTCTGCGATTCAATCTTCTACTGTAACATCTGTAATAGCTAGATCCATCATTGCCATTTCTACTTCTTCAGCATCGAATGGAACAACTTTTTCTAATTGTCTTCATTTATCTTCGTACTTTTCTGATAATCCGTCTATTACAATTAATCATTTTTCTTGGAATTGTCGAGCAACAGCTCCCATTTCAGCCATAGCTCATCATCATTTAGTTAGAATTGTTTTGATATCTGAACTAGTTCTGTTAGTATTTGATGTAATAGTTTTTATAAGAAATGCTGAACCATTTGGTCCATATCATTCATATATCATCTCTTTCATGTCTTCTCATTCAAGTTGTCCTGAACCTTTTAGTATGGCTCTGTCAATAACATCTCTAGGTAATCAATTGTATCTGGCTTTTTCCAAAACCATTTCTAGTGCAGGATTCATTTTCGGATCTGCTCAGTTTTTTGCAGCCATTTGAATTTTTTTCCCAATAATTGAGTAGATTCTAGATTTTGCAGCATCTCCACTTGCTTTACGTGCGGCAATACTATGTCGTCTTCACATAATATGTGTTAAGAAAAATAAAAAAATCTGAACGTAGTTTATTTTTTTGGTATTTAATTTCTAGAGAAAATCTGTCAATTTTTATGAAAAATTTTAGAATTGGTTCGTAATTTTGAAGTATGATTATTGGTGTTATATATTAAAACAAAAAAACTTCTAAAAAATTTGACAAAAAATGGTGTTTGGATTATACTTATGTTGTCGATGAGGCATCATTTGTTTTTATATCTGGTGTGTAGTCGATAGAAGAGTTCTTTAAATTATACAGGATAATGAGTGGTCCTTGTCTCAGATGATGTTTGTGATATAGGATCCAGGAATAGGTTTAATTGAAGGTGTTTTTCTTTATTCCTTGTCAGATTTTTTAAATTTGAATCCTTATTCATTGTTCATTTTGAATATGATTGAGTGATAAAAAAAGTACACCAAACAAAAACAAAACGCCATCAATCCCTTTCAACTAAGTTGTACTTTTTATTGGGATTTGAAAGATTCGTTTCAATTCAGATTTATTCTTAGCTTATTATTCGATTGTTTACTTACTGAATTTCCATTTTTTCGACATCGATGGCTTTGGAAAAAATAAAGGGATCGGTTATGCTTTTCAAAAGTACATTTAGAAATTGAAAGGTTGAGTTTAATCAATTCATTCTTGATGACTATTTCAGGATTGCCTGATAATTTTCTTCAGGTTACAGCGGACATTTGTTCGGTAAAAATGTGTGTATAATTTGCTCTTCTTATTTCGTTTATTCCTTTATTTTTAGGGGGAAAATGAAAGAAGAAGCTGTTTGGAATCTACCATTCAGCTTTTTTTTGTAGAAAAAATTAATTATTAATTGAATTTCTATTGGAAAATCTATTGAAATTTTGTTTTTTTTATGCTAGTATTTTGATTATGTATTTATGACGATAATCACTATAGCTACTTTGATTTGGTTTATTATCGCTAGTTATCGTATAGCTAGAAGATATGAATGGTGAGTGCTTGCTTCTGTATTGCATGCAATTATAATTTTTATGCCAATTACTACTCTTGTTCTTGGATTATGAGATTATCATTATCAATGAACAGAAAAAAAAGAACCTGAAACAGTTGTTGAGGTTTAGTATGAATGAATTTCTAATAATATTTAAAGGATGGTAGAAATACTATCCTTTTTTAATAAAGTTATGCTTGAAAGATGAACTAAAAATATTATTCTAAAAACTAGATTTATAAATTACGTTAAAACTTGATGACACCAGAAGAACTACAAAAATTATTAAAATTAACAGCAATTGAATTGCCAGAAGATCAAAAACCTGCTTTTCTAGATTATTTTAACTCTATGAAGGCAATGTTTGATGACTTTGCATCATTTCCACTTCCAGAGTGAGATATAGATGTAGAAGATGATGAACCAATTACATGTTTTACAGATCAGAAAGATTTTGATTGATTAGATCTTGTTGAGACTAATGTTATTCCAGAACGTCAGGTAAATCATGCAATTCAAGTAAATTCAGCAATTTGAGAATAATAAACTTTATATCTAATAATAAATAATCATGTATCGTACACACACATGTGGAGAATTGAATAAATCCTCAGTAGGACAGGAAGTTACATTAGCTGGATGGGCTAATAGAGTAAGAAATTTATGATGACTAACTTTTATAGATCTTCGTGATCGTTATTGAATTACACAGATTACAATAGATCCTAAATCAGATTTTGTTTGTGAATGATGAAATATAGAAGACATAAAGTCTGAATATGTTTTGCAGATAACTTGAAAAGTAGTAGCTAGACCTGATAATATGATCAATAAAGATATGGCTACATGAGAAGTAGAAATTAATCCATCTAAAGTAAAAATTCTTTCTACATGTGCAGAATTACCGTTTACTATTGATAATGAAAATGCGGTAGGAGAGGACTTGAGATTAGAATATCGTTATCTAGATCTTAGAAGAAAGACACTTCGCGATACTATGATGGCTAGAGATACATTATTCTGCAATACTGTATCATTCTTTCATAATAAAAACTTTGCATATTTCGAAACTCCATGTTTCACAAAAAATACTCCAGAGTGATCTCGTGAATTTGTAGTTCCAGCTAGATTTGATCAATGAAAATTTTTCGTTCTTCCGCAGTCTCCACAGCAGTATAAACAAATGCTTATGGTAGCATGATATGATAGATATATCCAAATCGCTAGATGCTTCCGTGATGAAGATCCTAGATGAGATCGTCAGCCAGAATTTACTCAGGTTGATTTTGAAATGTCATTTGTAGAAGAGCCAGATGTTCTTCAAATTATGGAAGAATATTTCATAGAAATGACTAAACAATTTCCAAATAAGAAAATTAAAAATCAGAAATTCCCAATCATAAAATGGAAAGAAGCTATGGATAAATATGGAAGTGATAAACCTGATCTCCGTTATGAATGACTAGCTTTCGTAGATGTAACCCAGTGGTCTAAAAAAGTAGATTTCTCATTATTAAACTCAGCTAAATGTGTAAAAGCTCTCGTAGCTCCAAAACAGTTTACTCGTGGAGAAATTGAGAAACAATTAGAGCCCGTTATCAAAGAAAATTGAGGAAAATGATTATTATACTTAATCTTAGATGAAGCTGAATGACCTAAAGGTTCATTAGCTAAATATTTAACAGATGAATTGAAATCAGAATTATTATCTCTTACATGAGCTAAAAACTGAGAAACAATCTTCTTCCAGGTTTGAGAGTGGATTGATGTAGTTGAATTATTATGAGCATTAAGAATCAAATTACTAAAAGAATTAAAGCTGACTGAATGATTAGAAGATTTATTAGATTTTGCATTTGTAGTAGATGCTCCAATGTTTGAAGTTTGAAGTGATGGGCAACTTGGCTCTACTCACCATCCATTTACTAAACCAAAAGATGAACATATTCCATACCTAATCGAACTCGCAGAGAAAATGAGAAACGGATATAAATTAACTGAAGATGATATTGCTCAACTCACTACCATGGAATCAGATTCTTATGATATAGTCGCTATGTGATATGAAATCGGTTGATGAAGTATTAGAATTCACGACCAGAAACTTCAACATGCTATATTTACTATTCTTTGATTAGAAGAAAAAGATATCCAGTTCAGATTTGGTCATATTTTGAAATGTTTCACATTCTGAGTGCCACCTCATGGATGATGTGCATTCTGACTAGATAGAATGGTTATGGTATTTACAGGAAAAGAAAATATTCGTGAAGTAATTGCATTCCCTAAGAATCAGAAATATCGTGATCCAATGTTTGGATCTCCATCAGAAATTGATGATCAATTATTAAATGATTTAGGGTTAAATCTTATTAAAAAATAAGATAATGACCAAAAAGAAACGAATAATTCTGATAATAATTTGAGTCATAATCACATTATGAATCTGATTTTGGTATTGGGATCAGACTCGTTGCTATGAGATTCAAACTCGCTGTAGACCGTATGATTTGTCCAAGGTAGAGAATTTAGAGGACATCAATTTCTATCGCTGACTTAATGAGAAATGTATGGGTAAATGCTGAACAGCGAAACTCAAGTTAAGATTTAAAAAGCTAATGTGTAGATATCAATACAAACAACATTTACAACGTACAAAAGATAGGGTATATTTCAGGCCTGATACTTATAATCCATGCCCAGAATTATATACACTTCCAGAGCTTAACGGTTATATACAAGAGTAAAAATCTGGATAATTGATTGAATTTTACTAGGAAATCTTTATATATTTCTCCGCAGGGTTCTCCTGTATCATATACACAATTCGTGCCGCAAGGCACCATACTTCTTTCTGATGTGATGATTGCCCCCGCCTGCGAAGGCCGGGGTTTCTTCTTTATTGAAAATTTGGATTTTAAGAAAATAAAAAGCTGTCCGAAAGGGTGGCTTTTTTATTGCTTTTTGTGTATGTTTTCATAAGGTAGAGTATGTATTAGATTTTATTGTATATAATTTTTATGTTATGAATTATGAAAAAATAAGAGAGGTAATCCTAAAGTTTAGAGATGATAGAGATTGGAAACAATTTCATAATCCAAAGGATTTAGCTACTGCTTTGGGTATAGAAGCTTCAGAATTAGAAGAAATGTTCCTACGGAAATCTCAGGAAGATTCCTATGAAATATGAAGAAATGAAGATAAAGTAAAAGAAGAATTTGCTGATGTTTTTATTTATTTAGTATTATTTGCTGAGGCGTGTTGAATTGATATTGAGAAAGCAGTGCTGAATAAAATAGAAAAGAATAATCAGAAATATCCAGTAGAAAAGGCTAAGGGGAGAAGTGATAAATATACAAAACTTTAATTGTAAAACTATTTCTATGCTAACAAGACGTGTTATATATCAGGAATACCAAGAAAAATTTCTAGAAGATGCTGACAGTAATAGAGTTGCAACCAGGATGTTAGAAGAAGCTGAAAAAGTATGAATACATCCGTGAGAATCTGAAATTAATTCTTGGAAGAATAATGCTCGCAGTATAAGTTGATTATTGCGTTTAAGTAATGTGAAAGATACTTTCGTTACATTTGAATATGCTGTACCATATAGTAAAAAGAGAATAGATTGTATGATATATTGAAAATGAAGTAATGATATAAGTAATGTAGTACATATAGAATTAAAACAATGGAGTAATACATGAGTTAAAGCACTTCCTACAGATGGAAATTTCGAAGAAGATGAAGAATATAATGTTGAGGCTTATACATGACATTGAAATAGGATTGTTGCTCATCCCTCTCAGCAAGTTAGATGATATAATGATTATTTAATAGGTTTTGTAGAAGTATTTAGTACAGATGAATTACGCTTAGATTGAGTAGCATATTGTTACAACTACGATAGAAAAGATGGTGAATGATTGTATGATAAAATATACGACAATCTTCAAAAAGAGTTTCGTACTTATTCATGAAATGAAGCTCAAGAACTAGCAAATAAATTGCATGAAGCATTAAATAAATGAGATGGTTTCAGTATTTTCAATAAAGTGATGCAAAGTAGGATAAAGCCATCTAAAAAATTGTTGGAATCAGCTGCAAATATGATTCATGAATGAAATGTAAAGGCTTTTTCTCTCATTGATGATCAGATTGTGGCTAAAAATGCTATAATGCATAAGATTAGGAAGCTAAATAAATTCGAAAATAAGTCTGTGATTCTTGTAAAATGATGACCTTGAACATGAAAGACGGTAATTGCATTGAATATGTTAGCAGAATTAGCTAAAACTAATTTTAAGGTTTTCTATAGTACAAAATCTAAATCTTTAATGTCTTGAATATTGGATCAATTACCAAGATGAAGTGATTCAAAAAAGCTTTTTACAAATTTAAATGCATTTATTCCTGCAGATTGTGAGGAAAATGAGATTGATGTATTATTAGTTGATGAGGCGCATAGAATAGAAAAATCTCCTAATAATAGATTTACACCATCTATTAAAAGAACAGATTTACCACAAGTTGATACTCTTATTAGAGCTGCAAAAATATGTGTTTTCTTTATTGATGACATGCAATCCATCAGAACAAAAGAAATATGAACATCTGATATGATAATTGAAGCTGCAAATAAATATTGATGTAATGTAGAAGAGATAGAATTGAAATCTCAATTTCGTTGTAATGGATCAGATAACTATCTGGATTGGCTAGAAAGTGTTTTGTATAACAAAACAGTTTCGTCGTTTTTTACAGAAGAGGATTATGATTTTAAGGTTTTTGATTCTCCAATTGATTTATATTCTGAGATTTTCAATAAAAATAATGAAAAATGAATAACAGCTAGATTGACGGCATGATTTTGCTGGCCGTGGTCGAATAAATTAGATGAAAACTGAAATTTAGTTAAGGATGTTCACATTTGAAATTTTGCAATGCCTTGGGAAACTCATATGGACATAGCGAAACCACCATTATGATATCCTAAATGGTATGAGTGGGCCTATAAACCAGAATGAATTAAGCAAGTTTGATGTATTTATACTGCTCAGTGATTTGAATTTGATTATGCATGAGTAATTATTTGACCTGATTTGATATATAGAAAATGACAATTAGAAACTAATATATCGTGAACTAAGGACCCAACATTGATGTGAAAACAATGATTTGATTGATATGTAAGAAATATATACCGTGTATTGATGTCTAGATGAATGAAGTGATGTTATATTTATAGTACAGATCAAGAAACAAGAGAGTATTTTAAAAGAATGTCCGAGTAAAATTATTTTACCCAAAGCCACAAACCAAAAATTAAAAGAGCCAATTGGCTCTTTTTTATATGGGTTGTTTAAACTTCTATATCTGTATGCCGTGTATGTATTGATATTTTTTCAGCTTCAACATCATCTCTATTTTCTGCAAT
>Ga0247609_10002224_pt1 | contig 20985 bp, 11 predicted proteins | sample 172DNAGHGlowgp2_FD_193487 | JGI IMG/M metagenome (GOLD analysis project Ga0247609, IMG submission 193487) | Sheep rumen microbial communities from Palmerston North, Manawatu-Wanganui, New Zealand - 1728 DNA GHGlow gp2 | ecosystem: Host-associated > Mammals > Digestive system > Stomach > Rumen ...
TGGCCGCTGATGTTCGTACCATCATAGTAGTAATAAGGCTCTGACCAGAAGCTTTTGTTGGACTTTTTGGCACGGATGTACCAGGATGACTTGAAGTAGTTGTGGCGGGCGGAGCCTACCAGCCGCACCTCGAAGGCACTGGAGTCTACATGAACCACGTAAGGCTCGAACCACTTGCCTTTCTGAGGGAAATAGTCGGGTTCGAAGGCGGCAAAATAGCCACGCACCTCTGGGTTCAGGGCGGTCTTACTCTCCAGGGCTGCAATGACGGCATCTGGTGAGTCGAGGTGCTTCTCTACCTCGTCGAACTCATTCATGGCATTCATCTCCATACCGCTAATGGTCTTGGCCAGCTTCTCTGAGGCAATGTTCATGATGCCGGTATAGCGTACATGGCGCTCTGCGGCCATTGCCTTAGAGCAGACATGGTAGGCTGTAATGCCAATAACGATGACGACTGCCAATGCTGATAACAGCACGTACAGTCTTGTCCGTTTGCTTGATGTTTCTGATGTCTGTATCACGATTTTTTGTAAGATTTGTAGTGATTTAGACTACAAAAATACAAAAAAACATCATAAAGTGTCTACGGATGCCTTTGCTTTTAAGTAAAATTAACCACCCCGTAACCTAATTCTCTGTTATAAGGTTTATTTAATACAAAAAAGTTTGGAAGTTTTAGAAAAAAGCATTATCTTTGCCGCGAAATTCAGTGTGTACGCGTCTCTTAGAAGGGAGGGGCACACGATGAAACTACTTTAGACATAATATTAACAAACAAAACTAAAACATTTATGAAGAAAATTTTTACGCTTATTAGCATGGCTTTCGTTGCCATGAGTGTTAATGCACAGACAGAAAAATATCTGGCTATTGATGATGAAGGAAATCTGGCTCCAGAGTTTGTTAATGCAACTCAGGATGAAAGTGGTAACATGATAGTTACAATTACAGGTGAACATATGACATTCAAAGGGGTGTCGAGTGCAATTCCAACAGAGATTGAAGCAGCAGAAGACAATCTTTCGTGGACACATGAGACATGGCCTGCAGAGAATTGGGGAAAAGCAGAATGGAAGCAGTTCAATAAGAACCAAAAAGTTTGGCATTGGAAAGATGGCGTGAAAACAGGTAACGCAGAAGATCAAATTGTTGATTTTCAGTTTCGTGCTATATGGGGAACAGGAAACCCTGTAACAGGATTTGTCAGTGAACCTGTTAATACTGATGGAAATTTTGCAGGGAAATATCGTCCCAAATATGACGGTTTCTATTTTGACCCTGCAACTTCAACTGCTGCACCTGCACGTGGTGAATTTTTTGAATTCAAGTCAGATGTTGACGGTATGTTAAAAATTGGGTTCGGTATTGCAAATGGAACTAATCGTTATGTATATATTGTTGAGAAGGAAACTGTTAAGACATTTGGCCCAGCAGATTTTAAGGTAGAAGGTTATGTGCAGGGCTGTGACAATATTGATGGCACTCCTATGTGGATTCCTTCTATTAAAGTTAACGATGATTTGACGATTGGTGACATAGAGTTTAATCAAAGTTATAAGGATGATATGCTGACCCTTGTCAATCAAGTATCTAAGGTAAAGTTTGCTTGGGCAGTTTTTGATGTGAAGGCTAATGTCACATATATGATATTTACTCCAACCTCTCAGATTGCTTTCCGAGATTATACATTTGAACCAAATGCCACCGTTGCTAACTATACTCCATCAGAAGTTGGACCAACAGCTCCTGGAACTCCTGGTGAATCCTCTGGAATCAAGGAGTTGAAGGCTATTAAGAATTCAAATTCTACAATTTATAACCTCGCAGGCCAGAAGGTAAATAAGGCATATAAGGGGATTGCTGTTCAAAATGGCAAGAAGTTCGTTCTGCAGTAATAGTTATCTATAATATGTCAAAGTGGTGTCCCCATTGGGAGGCACCACTTTTTTGTTTTTTTTCTTGTTTATCTCAATTATTGTTCGTAACTTTGCCGAGCGAACTACAAGATTTATACTATTGAAATGAATAAGAAGAAACAAATCCTTTTGACGTTGTTATTTCTGACGACATCCTTAACAACAGTCTTTGCTGGGAAATATTATGTGACGATTGATCCTGCTGGTGCAGGTTCTGTAGACAAAACAGGTAAGACGATTTTTGCAAACTATCAGTTTACTATTACAGCCACAGCCAATGCTGGCTATGGATTTGCAGGGTGGTATGTAGGTGATGAGCTTGTATCTACTGAGAACCCACATACCTTTACAATGGTTGCCAGTGGCGATATGTACATAACAGCAAAGTTCAACGTTTTGGCTGCTAGTATATTGACTATTGCGCCTAAGGCAGGGTGTGAGGCTATGGGAACAGTTACTACCAGCCCTCAAGGAACAGCTGTCGACGGAGGCTATAAGTTTACTTCCAATACCTCAGTAACTGCAACGGCTACTTCCAACAAAGGTTATACTTTCGTACGTTGGGAAGATGGAACTGGAGCAACAGTATCTACAAATAGTAGTTATACCTTTACTATAATGAATGATATGACGCTATACGCTGTGTTCCAGAAACTGGAGAACTACAATCCTGACCTCATCAGCTTCCCTGGTGCAGAGGGTTACGGACGCTTCACGACGGGTGGACGAATGATTGACGGCCGCGGGTCGAAGGTATACTACGTCACCCGTCTGGACGATTCGAATGAGGAGGGCACCTTCCGCTGGGCCTGCACCACAGGCGACGACACGCCGCGCACCATTCTCTTCAAGGTGGCTGGCACCATCTATATCACTTCGCGATTTTCAGTGAAGCCTAATACCACCATTGCTGGTCAGACGGCTCCTGGTGGAGGTATCTGTCTGGCAGGCTATCAGCTGAAGCTACAGTCGAATAGCATTGTTCGCCATATCCGTTTCCGCGCAGGCGACCTGCCTAACAAGAGTATGTCGATGCTCGACGTGGAGAATGTCCAGAACATCGTTCTTGACCATTGCACCTTCTCATGGTCTATGGAGGAGAATCTGACGATGTACGACTGTGATTATACCACCGTCCAGTGGTGTATCTTCTCGGAGGGTCTTTACGACTCTCGCAACACCAAGGGGGCGCGTGCCTACGCAGCCCAGTGGGGTGGCGAGCATGGTACGATGCACCACTGTCTCATCGCCAACTGCAACAACCGTACACCGCGATTCAATGGTGTGCGTGCCAGCACCAACGACCGTCATGTGGATAATGAGTTCGTCAACAACGTCATCTTCAACTGGGGCAAGCCCAATAGCCTCTATGGTGGTGAGAACGATAAGAGCTGTAACGGATACAACCGTACCTATATGATTAACAACTACTTCCGTCCTGGTCCCACGACGAAGAACAATACCTCTAGTAGTCGCTACTTCGTAGGTGCCTCAAACAGCAATGGTGTGGGTCAGTGGTTGCTCAAGGGCAATAAGTTTGAGACGGGAAGTAAGTGGGCACCCACCAGCAACATCTGGAAGGATGAGGTGCTGGAGAAGGTGAATGCCGACAACCTGCATGGCTTTATCAATAACAGTTCTGAGCGCGCCGTAAATCTGGAGAGCGTTGGACAGTCGCAGGCAACTTACGATACTTATATCCTTCAGGAGCCGGTAGAGTGGAGTGGACTGACTTATGAGTCTGCCGATGAGGCTTATGAAAAGGTGGTGACGCAAGCTGGTGCCTCGCTGCCTCGCTACGACGAGGTGGATGCTCGCATTCTGGCTGAAGCTGCTGGTGAGATAGATCCGCAGTTTGCGGGACGTACGGAGAGTGGCAGCTTCTCTCGTGGTATGGGCATCATCAATTCACCGAAGGATATTACGCTGAAAGACCACGACGTGTTTGCAGCTCTCTACGAGGGCGATAATGCTGAGGACAATCAGGAGATTGACGTCACCTGCTATCCTCGTCTGCAGCCTGTAGCTGAAGACTATGCTTGTCAGGTCGTTGATACTGATGGCGACGGCTTACCTGATGCCTACGAGACTGAGGTAGGTCTGAATCCTAATGATGCCTTTGATGGTCAGAAACTCACCACCAGTGGTTACAGCAACTTGGAGCTGTTCCTCAACGGCGTCGCTGACAGAACTATCGATGCCAAGAAGTATACCCAGCATCAGTCATCAGAGATAGGAATGACAACTGTTAATGCAACAGTCGGTGCCGGTGAGACCTATACCACGATTCAGGCTGCCATCGATGCTGCTCCAAGTGATGCAACACCTTATTATATATTTGTCAAGGACGGTGAGTATATTGGTCACGTACAAATCAACAGGGCCAATACGCATCTTATCGGGCAGAGTCGTGAGAAGACCATTATCTCGTGGAATAAACTGCACAACGAGGATGGTGGTAGTGTGGACAAGAATGCAACGGTGAATGTGACAGCTAATGATGTGTCATTCGATAATCTCACCATTCGCAATACCCGTATCAATGAAGGACAGGCATTGGCTCTTTATACAAAGGCTGACCGCATCGCGATTACGAACTGTAACCTTGAGGGGTATCAGGATACATACCGCACTGGTAAGGACGGGCAGCGTCATCTGATTCGCAACTCGAAGATAGCTGGACGTACCGACTTTATCTATGGTGGTGGTGAGGTGTTCTTTGATGCTTGCGAACTGAATATTGTGGAGACGGGTGGTTATATTATTGCTCCGACACATATCACTTCTACGTATGGCTATGTATTCAGCAATTGTACTGTCACGCCTAAATCTTCTGGCATGACAACCTATCTGGGGCGTCCATGGGGTGGAGCTAATGATCATCCTCAGGCATCGTTCATCAATACCAAGTTGGCAAGTGGCGTAAGCATCTATCCTGCAGGATGGGTTGATATGGCCAGTCTGCCCAAGCGTTTTGCTGAGTATAACACAACGGATGCTAATGGTAGTGCTGTTGACCTCTCCCAGCGTAAGAGCACCTTTAAGAATGAGAATAACGTGACGGGAACCAATGTCCCTGTTCTTGGTAAGGTAGAGACAAATAGCTATCAGCTCGACTATATGCTTCGTGGCTCCGACAACTGGGATGCCGACTGGCAGGCATTTATCCTTCCTGCTCCAAAACTGACAAAGAATGGTGCTACACTGAGATGGGCTGATGAGACTGGTTTTGCACAGTACTATCTGATTGTTAAGGGTGGCGTTCCCACCATCACAACAGATACCAGTTGCGAATATGCTGATGATATCACTGTACAGTGTATCAGTGCTTTCGGCGTGACCGGCGAGGTTGCCAAGTCTACGGATGCTGTAACGGGCATAAAGACCGTTGTCAACAATGCACCTGTTGTTAAGCGTCAGTACTTCACCATTGACGGTCATCAGGTGAGTCGTCTGCAACACGGTGTGACCATGGTTCGCGAGACGCTGTCAGACGGTTCAACGCGTACAACAAAGGTAATGAGTAAGTAATAGATGAAAAAAGAACTTATTATATTGTTTAGTCTTCTGTGCTCAACCACGCTGTTGGCACAGAAGATAGACTTCGATTTTCCAGGTAAGGAGAATCCCGACAAGCATACAGAGGTAGGATTTACTTCATGGGCAGTAGGGCGCGTGCCCAGTGCCACTAAGACTTTCGACAATGGCGTCACCATCACGCTGACACCAGGCGGTGCCGCAACGTCGCTGGGCAGTAACTGGAGCAAGGTGGATGTGGAGACCACCAAACTGAAACTCATTGGTGAGGAGGTGCTGGTCACCAATCTGGAGGATGGCAACCTGACGATGATTACGGACAAGTCTACCTCGCTGACACTGACCATTACAGGCATGACTGCTGGTGAGCACACCTTACGAGCCTACCATAACAACTCGGATAAGAACCAGACGCAACCCACTATTGATGTGAGCGTGGACGGCACAGTAGTTGCCACGGGGCAGCCGTTTACCTCGTCGGCACAGAGCGTCAAGGCCGCTGGTCAGTCGTTCATCCGCTTCACAGTTACGGAGGGCCAGCCCGTCGTCATTACTTACACCACTAAGCCTATCGACGGTGAGACCTATACCAACACCCGTATGATGCTGAATGGCCTGGAGTTTGACGTTGCAGCCATTGCTGCCACTGACCCCAAGCCTGCCAATAAGGATTTCCATGCAGGTACTGACGATGGTACGGTCCACTTCTCCTGGAAGGGGGCTGAGGGCATTGCCAGTCATCGGTTGGTGCTGGGCACTGACCCTGATATCGTAGCCACCTCTACCAGTTATGAATACGAGGGTACAGCCACGGAATATACCAAGACAGGCCTGTACTCGTTGCAGACCTACTACTGGCGTGTTGACGAAGTGGAGAGCGACGGCACTGTGCACAAGGGTAACGTCTGGAGTTTCAAACCCCGTCAACTGGCATTCCCTGAAGCCGAGGGTTATGGACGCTTTGCCAACGGAGGCCGTGGCGGTAGCGTGTATCATGTCACCAGTCTCAGTGGAGGTATGGAACCGGGCTCGCTGCTTTATGGTCTGCTGAGTATCGACGAACCTCACTATATTGTATTTGACGTGAGTGGTATCATTGAACTGGACTTCAACTCGCACTTCACCAAGTCCAACATCACCATTGCAGGACAGACGGCTCCTGGTAAGGGAATCTGCATCAAGGCCTCGAATATCGGCTTAGGCAGTGACGTCATCTGCCAACACATGCGCTTCAAGCGCGGACTTGGTGTCTATGGCGAGAATACGGGCAATGCCTTGGGGGCTGGCAACGATCATACCATATTGGACCACACCACAGCGGCATGGGGCTCTGACGAGACTTTCTCTAGTCGTGGCGCCAAGAATCTTACCTTCCAGTATTCGATGATTACGGAGGCATTAGGTATCACGGGACATAAGAACTACGATGACGGCAAGAACCACGGCTTTGCTGCTACCATCGGTGGTAGCGTGGGGTCGTTCAGCCATAACCTGCTCGTCAACTGTAATGGTCGAAACTGGTCGATGGGTGGTGGACTGGATGGTGCCGGCAACGCTGCCGGAGAGCTGGACATGTTTAATAATGTGTGCTACAACTGGGGTGAACGCACTACCGATGGCGGAGCACTGCACATGCAGTTTGTCAACAACTACTACAAGATGGGTGAGGCCAGCAGTCAGAAGAAGCTGTTTATTGCCCAGAATGAAGACTTTGGCAATACGCGTCAGCAGTTTGCATACGTCAGCGGCAACATCCGTGAGAACAAGAATCATACGCTGACCAATGACAAGTTAGGTGACACATACAGTGCTTCTGGTCCTGACCAGGAGAGCACATGGTACGATGCGCCCTTCTTCCCCTCCGAAGCCACTATCCACTCGGCTAAGGATGCCCTGAAGATTGTGACCAGTTATGCGGGTGCCACGATGCCTCAGCGTGACGAGCAACATCTGCGTAATGTCAAGGAGACACTGAGTGGCACATGGACCTATAAAGGTTCTAAGTCGGGCATCAAAGGTGAGATAGACACAGAGGAAGATATTACAGAGCACGCTGCTGGTAAAGGTTGGGAGAACTATCCCGAGGAGCATCGTGCTGCTGACTGGGACACGGACCAGGATGGTATGCCTGACTGGTGGGAGCAGATGATTGGCAGCAATGCAAATGTGGCCAACCACAACGACGACCCCAACCACGACGGCTGGACGCTGTTAGACGACTACCTCGACTTCATGGCACACCCTTACGTCATGGTGAAGCCGGGCGAGAGTGGCACCATGGATGTGAAGCCTTTCTTTGCTGGATTCTATGGTCAGAATAGCAATTATGACAAGACGATACCTAGTTATACTGTAGCCACTGAGAGTAGCTTATTTGCACCTTCTGTTGAAGGCTCTCTGGTAAAGGCGGTGGCTGGTCAGAATGCTGGATTTGGCTATATCAATGTCACTGTTAACGATGGCGAAACCGCGTGGAGTCAGCGTTTAGGCGTTGCCGTGACTGGAACAGCGTCAGGTATCCAGACACTCCGTCTCACTCAGCATCCCGCTACTGATGCTCCACTTTACGATTTGCAAGGACGTCGGGTTAAGCAACCCACGAAGGGTGGACTGTATATCCAGAATGGCAAGAAATTCATAGTAAAATAGTATATGCTATGAGGAAATGGATGGTCATCCTTATCGGCCTGTTATTTGCGATTACTGACTTAGCCGCTCAGACACTGGCCTTTCCCACTGCTGAGGGCTTTGGCAAGTATGCCTCGGGTGGTCGCGGCGGCAAGGTCGTGGAGGTGACTAACCTCAACGATTCGGGTGAGGGGTCTCTGCGCTGGGCACTGACAGATGCCGGCAAGGAGGATGCTACTATCGTGTTCCGGGTTAGTGGTGTTATCGATATCGGCCCCAATCCGCAGCGTAAGAACGAGCGCTCCATCCGTGCCAAGTTGAAAAATGTGACCATCGCTGGGCAGACGGCTCCTGGCGAGGGTGTCCTGCTGCGTGGTGGTAAACTCAACCTCGGCGGTTCGGAGAATGTAATCATTCGTAATATCCGTTCCCGACTGGGTGTCAACGAGGATCCTGCAAAGGACAAGAAAGGCAACTTTATCGCTGGAGGAGCCATCGGTATCGAGAATGCCAGAAATATCATCATCGACCACTGTTGCTTTGGCTGGAGCGGTGAGGAGAACACGACAATCTACGACAACCATTTCACGACGGTGCAATGGTGTATCATCCATGAGGGACTCTATGATGCAGGGCATCACAAGGGAGTACGTGGGTATGGTTGTCAGTGGGGTGGTTCACCTGCCACCTTCCATCACAACCTGTTGGTGAATAACGACAGTAGGAGTCCTCGCATTAATGGGGCCAGCAATCCCAATGGCGATAAGAACGTGTTTCTGGAATATATTAATAATGTGAACTTCAACTGGGGCAGGAAGAACTCCTGCTACGGTGGAGAAAACGAGGCTGGCGAGGGGAGTAGTCACGAGTGTAACTTCATCGGCAACTACTATAAACCAGGCCCAGCTCATCCGTCCGACAACTATTTCATTGAGATATCGGCAGCCCGTAAGGGAAAGACGCTGACGAGTCCTTCGCTGTGGTACTTTGCTGGTAATGTGATGGAGGGCCAGAAAGTCAAGGATGACTGGCAACTCGTTGGCAACAGAACTGCATACTCCATAGAACAGATGCGCCAGGAACGTCCTTTGAGTAAAAGTGAATATGCGCAATACCTCACTCCGGCGGAGTCGGCCAAGAAGGCTTATAAGCACGTACTTGCTAAGGCAGGTACTATTCATCGCGATGCGATAGAACGGCGTGTCGTTGCGGATGTGAAGAGTGGACATCCCCAATACAAGGGAGCCAGTGCCAACAAACAGGGAATCATCGATATGCCTGCCGATGCAGATGGTTGGCCAGTCTATGTCGCAGTAACCCCCGTGACGGACAATGATCATGATGGTATGGCTGACGACTGGGAAATCGCCAACGGCTATGATCCAAAGAATCCTGAGGATTGCAGGAAAGTAGTGTCTTCCAAGGGATATACCGCCTTAGAAGTCTATTTGAACGGTTTGATGGGTGAGAAGATACCCCAGGAATAACTCCCTGGTTTCATGATAACGAAAGTCCCATTCGGGGCTTTCGTTTTTATTACCCCTGGTGCTAACATCTCACTTCTCACCTCTCACCTCTAACTTCTTACCTCTTACCTCTATTCATGCACATACAGGTTCCATCCCAGATAGGTCTCGATAGCCTCGTTGAGGATATCCACCACGTCGGTACGGCACATAGCCACATGATGCTCGAAACCGTTCTTGCAGATATACTTCATCAGCTTCTGCAGGTTGTCGACCTTTGTGACGGCGATACAGCCGTCCATTCCGTAGGGATCGTTGGTAATCTCACCCTTGCCGAGATAGGCCTTGATGATGCCCTTCGGGTCGTCGGTAGAGATGCGGAAGAAGGTGAATGGACCTTCTGAAACCTTGGCATAGACAGCACCAAAGGTGTTGATCTTGCCCAGTGTACGTCCGAGTACGCCGAGAGGACCGAGCTTCAGGTCGCCATTGCCCACAAACTGCTTGGGGAAGTTGCCACAGTGAGTGCATACGCACTTGTTGCGATCCTCAGCGAAGTTGTTGTTCCAGTCGAGCAGCGCAGGAGCATTCTGCGAAGCCAGTGATAGCGCATACATAGAAACGGCACCAGCAAGGTCGGTCTCACAAGCCGCAGGAATCAGTTTGTTTGAGAGCATAGACATGGTGACACAGGGTGCGCAACCATAGTTCTGCTCCAAGCTGTCCCAGCACTGGATGGCTACAGCCTGTACGTCGTTGGCCTCAATCCAGTTCTCTACAGCCACACTGAACTTAGCCTGCAAGCCCAACTTCTCCTTGTAAGAATCGGGTACCTTGGCATAGTTGCAAGTGCGATTGCACATCTCAATGAACTTTGGGTCGTCATCCTTGATCTTCTGAGCTGCATAGAGAATCTCAGAGAGGTCGGCAGGAACAACGGTGATGCCTGAGCGCTGCAACAGTTTTTCGCTGGCACGACAGGTATTGAAGCCCAAGGGACGTGTACCAATCTGCCCCAAACGACAGTGGCGCAGTCCGTTGACGACGCGACAGATGGCAGCAAACTTGTCGATGTCCTTCTTGAGTAGGGGATCATATATAGAATAGGTGTGCAGGGTGGTGTCCGTGAAGGGGATGCCATACTGGTAGAGGTTGTTGCAGACGCTGATCTTTCCGCAGAAAGCATCACGGCGACTGTCAAGGTCTACCTTGTCGTTCTCGTCGTCACAGGCCTGTACCAAGACAGGTACGTTCAGGTCAGCGTCACTGATGGCATTGATGATACCAATCTCGAAGCCGAAGTTAGGCAGGGAGACAATGATACCGTCAATCTCATCACGGTGCTCACGGAACTGTTTGGAAACCTTCAGTCCGTCCTCACGGGTTTCGATACTGCTGCTGCCGGTAGGTGTGGCATCCTCAGGCAGAATAATATACTCGTAGCCGCCCTCGTCAAGTGTCTTCAGCAACTGCTTGCGCACGTCCTTGGCTAACTCTGAATTGAAATAGGCGCGTGTTCCGATAATCACGCCAAAGCAAGTCTTTCCGTTTTTCATATTTGTATTTGTTTTAGTTTTTTATTTGATTAGTTGGTTCACTGCATTACGCCAGCCTTCATACAATTGAGAATTGAGAATTGAGAATTGAGAATTGGGTCGATATACCTCCGTCACCTTGCGGAAACCCTTGACCTCCTCGAAATTCTTCCATAGTCCACGGGCGAAACCGTTCATGATGACAGCACCGAAGGCAGAGGCATCGTCAACCTCCGTACAAACCACAGGTGTGTCGAGCATATCGGCCTGGAACTGCATGAGGAAACGGTTCTTTGTAGGACCACCATCAGCAGCAATCTCTTTTAGAGGTGAGTGGTGAGAGGTGAGTGGTGAGAGACCTGCGACCATCACGTCAATCAAGTCCTTAATCTGGTAGGCAATGCTTTCCAAGGCAGCACGCAGGAAGTGGGCCTTCGTGGTGGCGAAGGTCAGTCCAAAGACAGCCCCCTTTACATTACTCTGCCACCAGGGTGCGCCGAGTCCGGAGAAGGCTGGCACGATATACACTCCGTCATTGTTCTCTACGCTGGTTGCCAATGCTTCCATCTCAGCAGGATGCCCCACCAGCTGCAACTGGTCGGCAATCCATTTCAGGGTAGCCCCCGTACTGTAGATATTACCCTCGAATCCATAGTAGGTCTTGCCGAAGGCAGAGAACCCCACACTGGTCACCAGTCCTTCTGGTGCTGCTTTTGGTTCCTCGCCGATATTCACCATCACACTGGAACCAGTGCCGTAGGTTACCTTACCAGAGCCGGGCTCGAAGCACATCTGTCCGACAAGGGCTCCATGACTGTCGCCCAGTACACCGGCGATTTGGATGGGCGTGGAAAACACGCCCTCACAGGTTGTCTCGCCATAGATGGCATCGCAGGGACGTACCTCCGGCATCATTGAACGGGGAATGTCGAACAGTGCCAGCAGGTCGTCGTCCCACTGCATGGTATGTATATTAAACAACATGGTACGCGAGGCGTTGGTATAGTCCGTCGCATGTACCTTGCCGCCAGTCAGTTTCCAGATGAGCCAGGTCTCGATGGTTCCCATGAGCAGTTCACCACGCGAACATAATTCGCGGGCACCCTCTACGTTGTCGAGCAGCCACTTCACTCCTGACGCCGAGAAGTTGGGGTCAATCAAGAGGCCACTTTTCTGCATGACCATCTCTGCTTTTCCTTCAGCACGGAGCTGGCGGCACAATTCCGCCCCACGGGTGTCCTGCCATACCACCGCATTGGCGATAGGCTTGCCCGTTGCCTTGTTCCATACCACAGCCGTCTCGCGCTGGTTGGTAAGGCAGAGAGAAACCTCTCCTAACCTCCCCAAAAGGGAGGAATCGTCTCCCTCTCCTTGGGAGAGGGCTGGGGTGAGGTTACGGATGGTCTCTATCATGTTCTGATAGATTTCCTCCGCGTCATGCTCCACCCAGCCTGTCTGGGGGTAGTACTGCTTGTGGTCCACATTGGTGCGAGCCAGCAAACGGCACTGCTCGTCGAACAGCAATGCTTTCGTCGAAGAGGTGCTCTGGTCGATAGCGATAATATAATTCATAGCGCTAGCAGATTCTTCATTCTTCATTCTTCATTTTTCATTTACAAAGTCGATCACCGACTTTGTGATTCCTTCTGCATCAAAACCGTAGTGGTGGAACACTTCCAGGGGAGAGGCATGGATGACATTCTCGTCAGGTATACCTAGACGCTTCACCTTGACGGGACATTCCTCAGCACAGATCTCTGCTACCATGCCGCCTAAACCACCATAGATGCTGTGTTCTTCTACAGTGACAATGCGTCCGGTCTCTTTGGCAGCCTTCACAACGGCTTCGCGGTCGAAGGGCTTTAGTGAGTGCATATCGAGTACTCGTGCGTTGATGCCTTGTTCTTTCAGCGTCTTAGCAGCCTCCAGACAGTGATAGACAGTCTCACCAGTACCGATGATGGTCAGATCTTTACCGTCCATCAGCATGTTGGCCTTGCCCAGTTCGAAGTCAAAGTTGTCGTCGTCGTAGACATCAGGAACAGCGTTACGTCCTACACGGATGTAAGCAGGCTTTGGATGGTTTACGAGTTTCTCCACCAGTTTGCGTGTCTGTCGCACGTCACAGGGCAGATAAACCTCCATTCCAGGGAATGTGCGCAATACGGCAATGTCATGAAGCGAATGGTGGGTGGCACCCAGTTGACTGTAGGCAACACCACCGCTGACGCCACATATCTTGACGGGCATCTGCGAGTAGGCCATGTCGACCTTAACCTGTTCCAGACTTCGCGCCACATAGAAACAGGCAGGACCGAAGATGAATACTTTCTTACCTGTTGAGGCGAGACCGGCACTGACACCTACGGCGTTCTGTTCGGCAATACCTACCTCTACGAACTGCTCAGGCAGCGCCTTTCCGAAATCCGTCAGTGTGGCTGAACCGCTGGCATCTGAGGTGACAGCGACAATCTCTTTATCTTTTGTTGCCAGTTCTAGGAGTGTATCCGTGAAACTCTTGCGGCAAGGTATCTTATTGGGTGCTTTCATTTTCCTATCCTTTCTTTAATTTCGTTGATTGCTTGATGGTACTGTTCCTCAGAGGGTACGCCGTGGTGCCACTTGGCCACATTCTCCATGAATGAGACGCCAAGTCCCTTAGTCGTATGTGATATAATAAGGTGTGGCTTACCATTGGTGAAGTCGGTAGCTTCTAAAGTAGCCACGATGTCTTCGATGCTGTTGCCGTTCATCTCGCGCACGTCCCAGCCAAAAGCCGTCCAGCGCTCACGGATGCTCTCCAGGGGCATGACGTCCTCTGTAGAACCCGAAATCTGCAGGCCGTTACGGTCGATGATAGCTGTGAGATTGTCGAGATGATACTTGTTGGCAGCCATTGCAGCCTCGTAGATGCTGCCCTCTGCCTGCTCACCGTCACCCATCACCACATAGGTTTTCCATGACTTCTTCGACATCTTTGCTCCCAGTGCCATTCCTACACCGGCACTCAAGCCGTGTCCCAGGGCACCAGTGTTAATCTCCACGCCAGGAATCTTTACGGTAGGATGGCCACCCAGCAGTGCATAGTCTTTGCCATATTCCAGCAGCCAGCTCTCAGGGAAGAAACCCTTGTCGCAAAGCACGCAGTAAAGTGCTTCCGCACAATGCCCCTTCGACAATACAAAGCGGTCGCGATTTTCCATCTTCGGCTGCTTGGGGTCGATGTTCAACACGCGGTTGTAGAGCACGGTCAGCAGGTTCAGCACCGAGAGGTCACCGCCTGTATGTCCTGTGCGTCCGTCATAAATCAGCTGGATGAGTCGCAGACGCAACTCCTCCTGCTTTTTCTTTAATTCTTGTATATCCATAAATATAGTAGTTTGTTTGATAACTCAAAAAAATAGTAGTTTGTTTGGTAACCCTTAAAGATCGGCAATGATATATTCTATGTCGTAATCGGTAAACATCTTCTTGTGCTCGTTAGAAATATTTGAGTCGGTAATAATGGTGTCTACCAGCGAAAGGGCTCCAAGACTGGCAAACGAACTCTTTCCAATCTTCGATGAGTCGGCTACGAGGTAGACGGTGTCAGCAGCCTCAATCATGGCACGCTTTACCACCAGGTCACTGGTACTGGGGTAGGTGAGACCTGTCTTCAGATTGATGCCTGCCGTAGCGAGGAAGAGCTTGTCGACGTGGATGTTGTCAAAGTAAGATGCGGCCTTGTCGCCCGTCAACGATAGCGTGGGTGACTTGAACTCTCCTCCGGTCATATTCAGGTCAATACCTGGGTCGCGACCCAGGATGACTGCGATGTTCAGGGCGTTGGTGATGACACGCAGGTTGTGGTAGCCGGTAATGAGCTTGGCAATCTCTGTCGTCGTGGAGCCAGAGTCCAGGATGATGGTGTCACCGTCATTGATGAGTTTGATGGCTTCGGCGGCAATAGCCTGCTTGGCCTCCATGTTCTGCTGGTTCATTGGCAGGAAGTCCACCACGTTGCTTCTGGCATTGTTTAGCACAGCCCCTCCATGCTCGCGGATTATGAGTCCTTGTTCTTCCAGCAGTTGCAAGTCCTGGCGGATGGTAACCTCCGTGACTTTGAACACGTGGCTGAGTTGTGAAACCTTCACTTGTCCGTCTTCACGGATCATGTCTAGGATTTTGTCTCTTCGTTGATTGGCAAATTGCATATTTACGTTTTATTTTGCTGCAAATTTACGGTTATTTTTGTTTTAGGCCAAACGAATCCTGTAAAATAACGTTAAATAGGAGAAAAATGTTTTCGTTTTGTTTCGTTTTTAATTTTATTTGTTTACCTTTGCACCTGAATTCAGGGAACAAAACAAACTACTAGATATTTATAACGAGGATGGCAATGACCAAAATCAAAAAAATCGGGGAAGTACCCCGATTTTTTTGTATATTCCAGTTTCGGTTGTTTACAAAAACCATAGTTACATCAACTTTCCTTTAGCAGCCAGCGTGTCATAGTTGTTGTTCAGATTGCGCCAGTCCGTCTTGGTCTGAGGATTGATGCCATTGATGTACTTCTCGATATTGGTATAGCCATCACCGTTGCAGTCCTTTACAGCGTCGGAAGGATCGTTGGGGTTCAGACCATACTGTTTCTCCCACTCGTCGGGCATGCCGTCGCCATCGGTATCAACATAGGGCTCCCATGTTTTGTACTCAGGATAGCCGCCCATCTGTCGTGGGTCAGTGATAACACCCTGTTTGTAAGAGTCCTGTGGCAGACGACGATATTTGAAGAAGCCCTGTTCGTTCTGTGACTTCTTGTGCAGACCCCACATGTCACCATAAGGATTCTGCTTGACACCCGTCTTCTTCTCTATCTTGGCCAAATCCTTCTCGTAGTCCTTTACGTAGTAAGCCTGACCAGTGCGAACCTCCTCGCAGATGCGTTGGTCGACGATGTCGCGGCAGGGGATGGTGGCACCAGCATTGGAGAGTACCCAGTCGAAAGCCTGTTCGGTACCCATAATCTTTACGTATGGCATTTCAAATGGCTCGTTGGAACGCATCAACGCCTTCTCTGTGGCGTCCATCTCACCGTCCTTGTCGGCAGTCTGGATACCACCGTTCCAGTTGTCCTTCGTAATCTCGGGATAGCCCTCCATGATATTGCCTACGGCATAGACGCGTCCGAACTGCTTGAAGGGGAAGAGTCCCTGTGAACGGCTCTCGCTCTTGACGATACGGTGGCCTACGGGAGTGTCTTTCGGGGTCAGCGGACCTGGCTTGTAGTAGTTGTTGATGAAGTTCGACATGGTGGTGAACTCGCCACCGTCTGCCGTACGATGTACCCAGTTATATACTACATTATTAATATAGTTGAACACGCCGCCCCAGCCAATACTTGGGTTACGACCAGTGTTGTCTGCCCAGAGGTTACGCATGAACGTAGTGTTCTCGCCACCGATGGTCGAACCAAAGGCGTGGTTCCACGTGTCGAGAGCCTTCGCACTGATGGTGTTCTGGATAGTTACATTGACAGTAGGCTCCTTGCGGTTGGGCTTGCCATCGTGCATATCGAACATGTGACGGTAGAACGAGATGTTCTCGTCGAGTCCCCATTCACAAGAGCAGTGGTCAATCATTATGTTACCAACAGGGTTGCCTCCGAAGGAGTCCTCACGATTCGTCACCAGGGTCTCACCACGACGGAAACGCATGTGGCGGACAATGACATCATGGGTGTCTACCTGGAATGACTCTCCGGCAATGATCACGCCGTCGCCAGGAGCTGTCTGTCCGGCAATGGTGATATAGGGAGCACGGACATAGACGGGCGACTTCAGGCGAATGATGCCACTGACGTTGAACACCACGATGCGGGCACCGCCCTGCTCGCAGGCCCAGCGGAACGAGCCAGGACCGTCGTCGTTCAGGTTGGTAACGGTCAGTACTTTGCCACCACGGCCACCAAAGGTAAACATGCCGCCGCCTTCAGCACCTGGGAAGGCGGGTATCTTTGCTTGACGCAGGTCGTAGGGGCGAGCTGCCCAGGGTACGTAGGGACGACCAGCCTTGGCTTCCTCAATCACGATGGGGAAGGCTACTTCCCATGCGGAGTCGCTATGTGCCTTCCACTGTGCTTTCTGTTCTGCAATCAACTTCTTGGCCTCGTCCGTGAGGTCAGGATACTGTGCGAATGATGTCGTTGCCATGCCCAGCAACGATACGGTAAAAATGATAAGTCTCTTCATAATTAGTTTAAACGCGTTTGTCTTGTATTTATTAATTAAGACCCCTCATCCCTCTGTTTGTACTCATTAACGAGTAGTTAATGGCTATGAAAATATCTAATATTTATGCGGTTTTTGTTTTGAAGACCTGAAAATTTTGTGATAGAGACTGACAGACTGACAAAACGCCGATGTAGAAAGGGTTTGCAGTCTTTTTGGAGACTGTCAAGACTGACAGGAGACTGACAGCCCACCGACCTTAAATTCTAACATAACAGATTGTCTAGATAGTTTTTCAAATTCTCTAGAGAATTGTTCGCGTATTAGTTGTATACGACTGAAATTCTCTAGAGAATTTTCCGTTTTTATGGCTGATATGCGCAAAACTACAGCTAATTTCTGGAGCAAATGTTGTCAGTCTTGTCAGTCTCTAAAAGACTGTCAACAGACTGCAAATGCCCTGTGCATCGGTGTTTTGTCAGTCTGACAGTCTTAAACACGTTTTTGTTACCTTTCGTTACAAATAATCTATAAATATGCAAACATCCTTCTTGATACTTTTGGCGGTCCATATTTTTTTTGTTAAATATTGTGAAGGGAAAGTTGTACTTTACTAATTTAATACTATCTTTGCGTCGAAATGTATCTGCTATGCCTGCATAGTGGAATCTATTTCTACATAACTACTGAAAACAAATAATACATTATTATATTTAACACTATTACAAACTAAAACAAAATTGCTTATGAAGAAAAAATTATCTTTATTAATGGTTGCTCTCATGGCTATTGCAGCATTTGCTGTACAGGCTGGACGACGGGCAGCTACGGCGCTGATTGACTACCCGACCTCACAGGAGGGTATTGCTCTCAGCGGAACTTGTGCATTTAGTAGTGTGAAGATTCATGAGAACGCGGATTATGTATCAGGCATCCAGTTTTCGAATGGTTACACGTCCGGTGGTGCCTTGAATTACAATTACGTTAAACTGTCTGTAGAAGGTGGATTCAAGAAAGGCGATGTCGTGACGATTGCCGGTGCAATCAACAATTCTGACGAAACTAAGGAGTCAAAGGTGGATATCTTTACGGTCGATGCTGAAAACAAAATCACGAAGTTGTTTACCACTCAGCAGTTCATTAATGGCAGATTAACTACTTCCGACCCTGTAGCCGAAAACTATACATTGGAAGCCGACGCTGCAGAGCTGTATCTGGGACGTAATGGCAACACAGCTACGTTTGTCACCCTGCTGACAGTTACCCGTGAGTCTTCGGATTCTGAGCCTGCTGGTGACGTGACATCTACTTACGTCTTTACAGATAAGAATTGGACGGCAACTAAGGACGACGTAGCCGCTAACTGGACAAGTGGAAAAGATGGAGCTGGATTTCAAAACAACGGCGTACAGGTAACAGCCAATGCTACTGGTGCTAATGCAACTTCTCCAGACGAATATGACAACATTTCTAAGATTGTTGTTACTTACAATACGAACAAGTCTGCGGGAGCTGGTACACTTAGTGTTAAGATTGGTGATAATGAAATTACGACTAAAGATTGGGCTTATTCAGCTGGAGATGGTAGAACTGCCAACTACACCATTGAGTTTGACTACGCTACTCCTCAGTCGGGTGCTGTGACGCTCACGGCTAATACCACTACCAATTCTATTTATGTGGTGAGCATTGCTATTACCCACGCTAAGCCCGCAGCTCCCGCTGTAGAGAAGCCTACCTTCTCTTTAGCTGCAGGTACTTATGCTGGAGCTCAGAAGGTTGAGATTGCTTGTGCTACTGAGGACGCAAAGATTTACTACACCACCGATGGTACTGAGCCTACGGCAGAGAGTACAGAGTACACTGCTGCTATTGACATTCCAGCAACGACAACCGTAAAGGCTATCGCTATCAAGGGCGAGGATAAGAGTAAGGTTGCAGAGGCTACCTATACAATCATCGAGAAGATTGATGGTGGTACGGCTGCTGCTCCTCTGACCATTGCTCAGGCTAAGGAGCTTATTGACACTAAGGATGCAGCTATACTGTCACATGCAGACAATAAGGTATATGTAAAGGGTAAGATTTCTCAGGTTGATAAGTTCAACGACTCCTACGGTTCTATTACCTACTGGATTTCCGAGGACGGCACGACTACCGACCAATTCGAGGTTTACAGCGGTCTGGGCCTGAATGGTGCTAAGTTCACATCTATTGATGAGGTTGTCGTTGGTGCTGATGTCGTTATTGTTGGTAACATCAAGAAACACACTCCTAAGGAAGGAGATCCTATTTACGAGTTCGATTATAACAACGAGCAGGTAAGCTATGTAGGTCCTGCTAAGGACGTTGAGATTGCTGCTGCTGACATCACCGATGGCGACATCACTGCTGCTTATGAGGCTGCCGCTAAGGGTTATACCGTTGGTAAACTCACTATTACGCTGGCTGAGGGTAACTACACTATTACAAAGAGTCTCGTGGCAGGTGGTAACATCACCATCAATGGTAATGGTGCTATTATCGATGCTTCTGCACTGGAGGGTAACATGATTCAGTGGATAGCCAAGGCTACTGAGGATACTGAGTGGACCAAGGCTGACGTAGCTATCAGCGGCGTGACCGTGAAGGGTCTGAAGAAGACTTTGTTCTACAGTAACAGTAAGTACTACTATGGTGACTTCTCACTGATTAACAGTGTTGTTGAGCTGGCTGCTGATGCTACCACCTTCGACTACACGAAGGGCAGCACGGCTGTGAACTTCACCGTGACGAACTCTACGTTCTATGCTCCTGTGGCTACAACGAAGTCGTTCTATAGCTCACAGTCCGGACAGAAGACTACGGAATACAATAATGAAGCTGTACAGACCTTCACGTTCACTAACAACACCATGTACAACCTGGCTCCTGGCAAGAACTTCTTCACTCACCGTCAGGCAAACCAGAAGTGGATGGCTTACAATGTTAAGAATAATATCTTCGTGAACTGCGGCAAGAGCGGCCAGACCATCAAGGGCATGAACGGTGGTCAGAGTGGTCCTAACCCCACTTGGGCTATCGATGGCAATGTCTTCAACTTCGATGGTGCTGACACCAGCGCTAACGAGGAAACTGGTGATGCCGACGAGCCCGTCAAGAACAACATTCCTGGTATCGTAGCCTTTGCAAATGCTGACTATGCTACAACAGGTAACTTTAAGTTGGCAAACTGTGCGCAGAACACAGCTCACATTGGTGACCCCCGTTGGCTTGACGCAACAGTAGAGCCTGCAGCTGAGGATATCGAGATTTCTCCTGAATCTGGTGACATCATAGCTGCATTGTTCAATGCTACAACGGCTGCTAACAAGAAAGCTAAGAACATCACTATTAACTTGACAGCTGATGGTGCTTATTCCATTAGTACTCCTATTTTGACTGCATACAATCTGACTATCAACGGTAATGGTGCAACGGTTGACGCTAGTGGTAACACCGGTGACTTCATCACGCTGAATGGCTCGACAGAGTTTGTTAAGAAGGCTGATGAGAGTGCCTCTGACCACTATGGTATCGATGCTATCACTATCGATGGTGTTACCATTACAGGTATGAAGGGTGCACTGGTTACCGACGCCCAGAAGACGCTGGTGAAGGTACTTACCATCAACAACTCTAATATCCAGATGCCAGCTGCAGGTAAGAATGT
>Ga0247609_10002225_pt1 | contig 20984 bp, 20 predicted proteins | sample 172DNAGHGlowgp2_FD_193487 | JGI IMG/M metagenome (GOLD analysis project Ga0247609, IMG submission 193487) | Sheep rumen microbial communities from Palmerston North, Manawatu-Wanganui, New Zealand - 1728 DNA GHGlow gp2 | ecosystem: Host-associated > Mammals > Digestive system > Stomach > Rumen ...
TTCTACAATGTCGCCTCCACAACCCTTGCATGGACATTTTGCCAGCGGGATAGACTTGGTGTTGTGACACTCTGGGAAGCCTGAACAGGCAAGGAAGTATCCAAAGCGGCCAAGCTTTTTTACCATCGGCTTACCGCAAAGGTCGCACTTAAGGTCGGTCTGTTCGTCCAGAAAGCCCTTGATGCTTTCCTGTGTTTCCATTACCTCGTCTACACGCTTTTTGAATGGACCGTAAAAATCCTTCATCATGGTGTTCCAGACAAGGGTGTCGTTTTCTACTTCATCAAGCTTGTTTTCTACTTCGGCAGTAAAGGATTCGTTTATTACATCCGGGAAAGACTCAACTAAAATCTTAGAAATAATTTTTCCAAGCTGAGTCGGAACCAGCTGCTTGTTGGAACGTGTAACATAATAGCGGTCCAGCAAAACAGAAATAATCGGTGCATAGGTAGAAGGACGTCCAATTCCCTTTTCTTCCAGCATGCGTACAATAGAAGCATCTGTATAGCGGGCAGGACCCTGGGTAAAATGCTGCTCCGAATGGAACTTTTCTACCTTAATTTCTTCACCCTCTTTCATGGCAGGAAGTGAGCTTGATTTTTCTTCTTTTGAAGCAAGGAGCTTAATTACATTGTAAAAGCCCTTCTCTGCAATTTTCGAGGCAGCAACACGGAAAACAGCATCTCCGCTGGTAATTTCTACACTGGTTGTTACCATCTTTGCATTGTTCATCTGTGAAGAAACAAAGCGCTCCCAGATGATTGAATACAAACGGAACTGATCGTGATTCAAATATTCTTTAACACTTTCAGGAGTATATTCTGTATATGTAGGACGGATACCTTCGTGGGCATCCTGTGCAGCCTTACCAACTGAATAATGAATCGGTTCTGCCGGCAGGTCATCAGGATAATTTTTTGTAAGCCAGCCGCGAACATCTGCCAGAGCTGTATCAGAAATACGTACAGAGTCGGTACGCATGTAAGTAATAAGACCAACACGGTTTTGACCAATCTGAATACCTTCATAAAGCTGCTGAGCAATCTGCATTGTCTTGCGCGAAGTATAACCAAGACGGTTAGCTGCTGCCTGCTGAAGTTTAGATGTTGTAAAAGGTGGCTTAGGGCGCACAGTTTTATCTGTTTTTTTGATAGAAGAAACAAGGCAAGGAGTATTTTTAATTGTCTCCATGATTGCGTTTACTTCTGCTTCTGACTTAAGTTCAGGATTTTCTCCCTTATATTTTACAAGTTGGGCTGTAAAGTTAGACTTACCCTTAGAAAAATCTGCATCAAGGGTCCAGTATTCTTCGGGCAAAAAGTCTTCTACTTCTTTTTCGCGCTCGCAGATAAGGCGCAAGGCTACAGACTGAACTCGACCTGCAGAAAGACCATTCTTTACCTTGGTCCACAAAAGAGGACTTAAGTTATAACCAACAAGGCGGTCAAGAACACGGCGGGCCTTCTGGGCATTAACCTTGGCTTCTACAATTTCGCCCGGATGCTTTACAGCTTCGGTAATTGCAGTCGGTGTAATTTCGTTAAAAACAATTCGGCTGATTTTTGCATTTGTCTTATCCTTAAGAGCATTGTTTAAATGCCAGGCAATTGCTTCTCCTTCGCGGTCGTTATCCGATGCCAGCAGAACATAGTCAGATTTTTTTGCATCCTTCTGCAATTCCTTTAAGAGCTTGGCTCGTCCACGAACAGTTATATATTCCGGCTGAAAATCATGTTCAATATCAATAGCCATACGTGACTTTGGAAGGTCAATCAGGTGACCCATAGAAGCCTTTACTGTATAACCTGGTCCAAGATATTTTTCGATAGTATGTGCCTTAGCAGGAGACTCTACAATTACAAGAGTCTGCGGTGTTTTTTCTTTTGTCTTTTTAGTTGCCATAATTAATCCTCGAACAGCTTTTGCTGAACAATATTTGCACTGCGGGTTCCGGGACTTTCTGCCAGAGCCCTGCAGTAATCTTTATAATCTTTTATAACCGGAGCTCCGTCTTTAATGAACTTTTCCGGTCTGCTTTCAAGTTTATGTTTACTTACTCTGCCGGCTGCAAAAAGTTTTTCCAAATCATCAGAAACAACTTTTGCAACTTGATCTGCCATTTGCCCAAAGGTTGCCTCGTGAAAAAATAAATCACGATTATAATCTAAAGCAAAATCGGCAGTAATAAGGGCACCACTTCCTGCAGGCGCTTCTATAACAACAGTTGCAGGAGAAAGCCCTGCAATTATTCTGTTACGGCCTACAAAGTGCCAGTTTGCCATTTCATCTCCAGGCTCATATTCACATACAAGACATCCGCCTGTCTGCAATATCTGTCCTGCAAGATGCTTCTGCCCGTTTGGAAAAATCTCATCAATTGCACTTGGCATTACTGCAATTGTCTTTCCTATAACACTTGTATCCCCACCTTTTTCATCTGTATCAAAAAAAGCATCAACTGCACCCTGATGTGCATTTCCGTCTACTCCAACAGCAAGCCCTGAAACAACATTACATCCGTCCATTGCAGCATCATAAGCAAACTTTTTTGTTGCTTCCCGACCAGCAGGTGTAATTTTGCGTGTACCAACTACAGAAACAGAAGGTTCCTTAAGCAGTTTATGGTTACCACGACAAAATAAAAGAAAGGGCGGGTCCGAAATCTGTCTTAACAGCTCAGGATAATCCGGGTCATCAATATAAAGAATCTCGCATTTTAACTGCATGCATTTATATGCAGCAATTTTGGCAGCACGAAGATTCTCTTTTCCGTTCCAGGGAATCCTGTTTTTTATTTTTCGCCCTATCTCATTACAAATATCTTCTATAGAACATAGTGCAAGTTTAGAGAGACTGTCAATATTATTTGCAAATTTTTTCTTCTCTTGCAGCGTTAAAAACGTTATTCTTGCAAGAAATAGCTTGAGAATTATACTTTCATCCTGGTAATTTTGTTCAGTAAGAAGCATCGAGAACTATTTTTTTATTCTCCTCGGCAGTTTTCTTAGTGTCATCAGACTTTGTAGTTTCTATAATTTTGTCGTACATTGCTATAGATTTATCAAACTCATAGCTTGAATAATAAGCTCTGGCAAGCACAAACATTGTATCAAGATTTTTTGTATCTATGCTAATTGCTTTTTCAAGATAAGGAATAGCCTTTTCGGGCTCATCAAGTTCAAATACATACAAAACGCCAAGGCCATACAAGGCACGAACATAGCGGTCTTCAATTGCAATTGCCCTTAGGTATGCTTCTTCGGCCAGTTTTAAGTAATTATATTTAACTTCATTATTTCCACTTGCATTGTAATCAAGAGCAGCGTGAGACATATAGCCTGCACAAACACCTACATAATAATATAGGTTCTGATTATCAGGGTAATAAGTGAGGGCTTCCTGGAATGCCTTAAGGGCTTCGCCATACATTTTATTATCAAGGTAACGGGTTCCAAGAATTTTATACCAGATTCCAATCTGACTTTGTGCCAGCTGAACATCGGCAACACGTTCCTGATATTTTTTTATAGCATCTTTAAGTTCTTCGATTGAGGTAGGACTATCTACACCTTCTTCCATTTTCTGATGACGGATGATAGTTTTATTTGAAACACCCCCGCACGAAACAAGAATGAGAGACATTATAAGTAAAAGAAAAATCCACTTGATTTTATTCATTTTATTTCCCCTCAAAATACTTTTTATGAGCCTCTTCAAGCTGAGTGTCTGTTACATGTGTGTAGATTGTAGTTGTACTTAAATCGCTGTGTCCAAGCAATTCCTGTACAGAACGTAAATCTGCCCCACCCGCCAGAAGATGTGTTGCAAATGAATGCCTTAGAGTATGAACCTTTGCTTTTACTCCAGACAAGGCTTCCATTTCCTGAAACCTTTTCCATACACCCTTTCTGGAAATAGGCTCTCCCTTGTAATTTACAAAAACTTCGGAAATATTTCTACCCTTTACAAGCTCAGGGCGCACTTCTTCCATATATTTTTGTAATTTTTGTGCAGCCATATCTCCAAAAGGAACAAGCCGTTCTTTATCACCTTTTCCATGAACAAGAATCAAACGCTCTTTAAAGTGAACATTTGAAACTTTAAGGCTGCAGGCTTCGCTGATTCTTAGTCCACAGGAATAGATCAATTCAAAAAGAGCATCATCACGAACGCCAAGCGGCTTAGATGTATCTATACTTGAAAGAAGTTCATCTGTCTGTTCTACAGAAAGCACCTTTGGCAAATGTCTTCCTGCTTTAGGCCTGTCCAGAAGCAGAGCACAGTTTTCTGTCCAGTAATTTTTTCGTACAAGATACTCGCCAAAAGCCCGGAGTGCCGAAATATCTTTTGCAAGAGTAAGTTCGGCATTTCCGTCTGTTTTACGCTTCATTAAATAATATACAAGATTCTGGGTAGTAACATCACGAAGCTTAATTCTCTGTTCAACAAGCCATTCAAGAAATTCCTGCGCAGAAATTCTATAAGTCTGCGCAGTCATTTCTGACATTCTGTTTACTAAGATTATATCTGTATAAAACTGATCAAGAAGATCCTGTACTGTCATAAGACATTTCCGTTAGTCTGTCAGTTTTATTCCGCGACCGTATTTTTCTAAATAGATTGCAGGAAGGCTTAAATCGTTTGGATCTATATTTCCTTCAGGACGATTAAAAGTTCTTCTTACAGGAGCTGTTTCATCATTTAAAAGTTCTGCACCCCAAGGAGCATTCTTTTCTTTTTCGGCTTCTGCTTCTGCTCTAACTTCTGCATCCGGATTTGTTTCAAAAGCAAATGGAGTTGATTCAACAGTTTTTGTGCCGTTAAGAATTGAATTAAATTCGCTTGCGTCAACAACATTAGGATCTTTTATAACAGGCTCAGCTTCTGCGGCAGGTTTTACAACCGGTTCTTCAACAGGAGTCTGAGTTTTAGGGTCATTATCAAAACCAGTAGCAATTACTGTTACGCTGATTTTGTCTCCCATCTGAGGAGAATTAACCTGACCCCAGTACATATTAAAGTCCTGAGCAGCACTTGCACTAACAATGCGACAGATATCATTTACTTCTGACATTGAAACTTCATCAGAAGCACAGATATTGATAAGGATATTCTTAGCACCATCAATATGAGAATCTTCCAGCATTGGATTAGAAATTGCTTTTGTAGCAGCATCTACTGCACGGTTTTCGCCTTCGCCAATACCAATACCAAAGATAGCATTTCCCTGTCCCTGCATTGTATTCTTTACGTCTGCAAAGTCGGTATTTACATCACCAGGTTTTGTAATAATATTTGAAATACCTTCTACACCCTGACGGAGAACATCATCTGCAAAACGGAAAGCCTCAGGCACAGAAGTATTCCTGTCTACAACCTTAAGAATCTGCTGATTTGGAATTACAATAAGAGAGTCTACCTGGGCACGAAGTTTTTCAAGACCTTCTTTAGCTCTGCGCATTCTGATTGGTCCTTCAAAATCAAAAGGTGTTGTTACAACTGCAACAGTAAGAGCACCAAGTTCACGTGCAATCTGAGCAACAATAGGAGCAGAACCAGTTCCTGTTCCACCGCCCATTCCTGCAGTAACAAAAACCATATCGGCACCACGCAAAGCATTTGTAATCATTTCACGGTCTTCGTCGGCAGCCATTTCTCCAATATCAGGGCGACCACCGGAACCAAGGCCCTTTGTTACCTTTTGACCAATTGCAAGCCTTGTTTCTGTTTTAGAACCACTCAAAGCCTGAAGATCTGTATTTATTGCAATAAATTCTACATTGCTGATTTTTGCTTCGATCATTCGGTTAACGGCATTTCCACCACCGCCACCACAGCCTACAACTTTAATACATGTGGGACTTTTGCCGTTCTGATATTCCTCATAATTTGGAATAACGTCGCTGTCCTCTACAATTGATAAATCAGATAAATTCATATTTCCTCCCGCTATGAATTAGTCTATTTAATTAATATTTAGAAAAACAGTTTTCTGAGCTTCTTGAGGAAACTCTCCTTGTTTTCATCTCCACTTCCACCACCGATTGATTTTCTTTGTTTCTTTCTACCGGTTCTTACACTAACAAGTCCTTTATTTGCAACTACAAGTCCAACTGCAGTTGCATAATCAGGATTTCTATATTCTTCTTCGAGTCCGCCAAGGCTTTCTGGAATACCAACACGAACTGCTCTTGTATGGAAAATCTCTCCGGTAAGCGGAACAATACCTTCCATCTTGGCAGCTCCACCAGTAAGAATAATATTACCGGACAAGTCTTTAATAATTTCACTTGTATTTTTAATAATAGCCTGTTTTGCCATTGTAAGAATTTGAGTCATTCTTGCTGTAATGATTTCTGTAATTTCACTCTTCTTTACAAGTCCAGGAGGCTGACCTCCAACACCAGGCAGACAGATATCAATATCATTATCTTTTGTTATCATTCCAGGATGACAACAGCCATATTCAAGTTTAATTTTTTCTGCAGCAGCAAATGGAATTCCGCTTACAACAGCAATATCGTTTGTAACAAGATTTCCACCTACAGGAATTGAACAGGTACTGATTGGCGCGCCTTCATAAAGGACAAGAACATCTGTAGTTCCGGCACCAAAATCAATTATGATTGAACCAAGTTCAAGCTCATCTTCATGGGTAACTGCCTGGGTTTCGGCAAGAGTTTTGAGCATTACACCATCAAGTCCGTAGCCTGCCCTGCTCATACAGGTTTTAATATTCTGAATAATTGTTTTTGAAGCAGTAACAATGTGAACCTTTGCTTCGAGTTTATATCCAAGACAGTTGATAGGATCCGGAATATGGGCAACACCGTCAACAATATAATCCTGTGGAATTACATGGATTTTTTCTCTGTCTGCAGGATAATTTATAGCAGTTGCAATATCAATTACCTTTTCAATATCTTCACGGGTAACAGCAGAAGATCCCCCTTGCTGTTATTTCTGATTGGTACTACTCCACGTGAATTCTGACTTTCAATCTGAGAACCGCCGATTGAAACTATTACTGAATTAACAAGAACACCGCCCTTTGTTTCGGCGGCTTCTATAGCCTGTTTAATGGCATCTTTAGCATCTTCAATATTTACGATTACACCGTTACGAAGTCCGGCAGATTTCTGGGCAGACGTAGCTACAATATGAAGGTTGTTATCATCATCAACCTCTCCTATTGCTACCCTTATAACACTTGTTCCTATATCAAGTCCAACAATTATTCTATCGTCTGCCATTTTCTTAAGATCCCCTACCTTATCTTACACGAAACTGAGCCGTAACGCAAATCAATTTCATAAACATCTGCACCAATTTTGTTTACGACGTCTAATACTACCATCATATACTTTAACGCGTCTTCATTCAATGCACGATCAGTTAATACTTTGATTTTTGATTGAGAAGGAATAAGGGCAAGCTCATAGTTACCTGTATCTTTTGGCAAAACACAAATTTCAGAAATACCTGCAAAATAGTTTTTCTCCATACTGCTGATTTTTGAAATCTGTTCAATAAGCGGACGGTATTTAGAAGGAATGCGCATTCCGCCGCTCATATGCTCTACAGGAAGACCAGAAATAATAGGGATAGCATTTGAGTCTACAAGAGTCTTATCTTTAACAGGAAAAAGAACACCATTTTTATCAATCTGTACAGGACTTGTAAAGCCATCATCTGCAACAAATGTTACTGCAACAGGTTCGCGTTCTACAACATTAATAAAAATGCGGTCCGGAAATTTCTTTTCAACAATAACATTATCAATTCCGGATTCTGACGAAAGAAGAGCTACTGCTTCGCCAACGTTAAAGTTTACCCAGTTAGTAGAGTTCATTGGAAGAAGCTTTTCTGCAATTTCTTCTGCCGAATAAAGCTTTTGTCCGGAAACAGTTACCTTTGGACTTGAGAAGGCAGGCATTACATACTTGTAAATTACAAGCTCCGCAATAAGAAAGAAGCATAAAATTCCAAATACGACCTTAATGGTTTTTATCTTCTTATCTCCAGAATCCTCCTTTTTCTCATTATCAAATTTGCTGAGAGAAACAGTCTCTGTAACTGCAGACGAATCTGCACTGTTAATCAAAACTCCGATGTTACCCATTTTTTCATCCTTCTAATTTTTTATATAACAGTAAGCGAATCAACGCTAATGTCTTCAAATTGTTCATAATCCGCATTCTTATCCTGGCAGCGTGATGCATTCAGAATAAAGCCGCACATTCCAAGGGTGACGATTATCGATGAACCACCCACTGAAAAGAAGGGAAGCGGAATTCCGGTTGAAGGCAGGAGTCCGCAAACTACCATTAAGTTTACGAGAGACTGTACTACAATCACAGACACACAACCAAAACAACCATAGGCAGCAAATCTGTCTGGACAGGAAAATGCAGCTTTATAACCTCGCCATGCAAAAACAATCAAAAGTGCAATATAGGCAAGAACTCCAATATATCCCATAGCCTCGGTCCAGCCGGCAAAAATATAGTCTGCCTGAACTTCGGGAATACTGTTCAACTTTGAAAGGCCTCTTCCAATACCAGCGCCCCAGATACCACCGGCACTTATTGTAGCTTTAGCTGCATTGGCCTGATAGTTATAAGACTGAAGGCCTTCTGAAGGTTTTAAAAATCCGATAATACGTTCAATACGGTATTGCTCAGATCCAACCATTATTACAGCAACAGGAATTGCAATTAATAAAAATGGAATAACCCATTTTAACTTTGCACCTGCAACAAAGAACATCAAAATTCCAATGCAGGTAAGAAATACACTTGTAGAAAAATCCTTTTGCAAAAGAACAAGCAACACCATCAAAAGGAATACTCCAACACAGGGAAGAACATCCTTTTCACCTGAAATGTCTTCGCTCAGTTTGTCAAAATAACTTGCAAGATAAAGGACCAGCGCAAATTTAACAAGTTCACTTGGCTGAAATGTAAAATTAAAAGGCAGTCGTATCCAGCGGCGGGCACCATTCTTTTCAATGGAAAGAGGCTTAATAAAGGTAAGCGCACAAAGAACCAGGGTAATAAGCACCATATAAATTACCAGTTTCTTTATTGTTTCCATGTCTAGCAGGAGGAAGGCCATAAAAAGAAGAATCCCTGCCGCTGAACAGACAAGCTGACGTTTTACAAAATAGAAGGAATCATTATTAAAAAAGCGTGCAGCATAACCTTGCGAGCACACAAAAATTGTAAACATGCCAAGTCCCCATAAAAGGAGAACAGATACCAGGAACCAGATATCGCTTTTGTGATATTTTTCAGAAGGTTTATGAGCATAAAAATCGTACTGGTTCATTACTCTGTCCCTCCTGATTTTTTGTTTGAAGAGCCTTCTTCAATAAGAGGTAAAAGCTTTTCCAAAGCCATGCTGTGTGAGCCTTTAAAAAGAATAAGTGCATTTTCTTTTGCAAAAGCCAGGATTTTACTTGCAGCAGCCTGGTAAAAAGCGTCATCATTTTTTTCAAAATATACTACTTCTCGGCCGGCAATTTCTTTTTCTTTTGAAAGAAGGGTGCAGGCAGCTTTCATTTCTGGTCCGGTCAGAATTACAAGAGAAGCATCTGTTTTTGCTACAGCCTTACCAATCTGAGTATGAGCCGCAGCTGATGTTTCTCCAAGTTCTTTCATATCTGCAAGGACAAATATTTTCTGTTCAAAATTATTCTGTTTGCCGCAAAAATCAATTACCTTTTCCATGGAATCAAGATTTGCATTATAAAAATCACAGACAGCTTTAACTGCATTTCCATTCTTAAGCTTGATTGATTTTATATCCATACGGCCGGAAATTGCAGACATGCCTTCAAGACCAGCTTTTATTTCTTCCGGCCTAATTCCAATTTCTTTTGCAAGGGCAATTACCCCCAAAGCATTCTGATAGTTATATTCACCGGCAAGTGGCAAAGTAACTTGAACTCCGTCTACACTAAAGCGAGTTCCATTTACGCCAAGATCCTCAATAAAAGTAACACCGCTAAGATCCGGAGAAAGGGATTTTCCAAACTTAACAACCTTGCCGCGAACTTTTTCTACACAATAATCTGCAAAATCATCCTGGGCAGGAACAAAAGCGGCACCGGTAGCCGGAATATAATCAAAAGACTTTCGTTTTTCCTGAGCAATATTTTCGCGGCTTCCCAAAAGTCCAATATGAGCAGTACCAATATTCGTAATAATTCCATATTGAGACTGCCATACGTTAGAAATTTCTCCAATTTCGTTTTTACGGTTCATTCCCATTTCAAAAATTCCGATTTTTTCATCTCCGCGAATCTGGAACATCGAAAGAGGAAGTCCTGTTTCTGAATTAAAGTTTCCTTTAGTATAAGCAACAGCATCTTCGCCAAAATGTTTTTTGCAGACAGAAACAAGCATTTCTTTTGTAGTGGTTTTTCCACTTGAACCGGTAATGCTTACACGAATCATATTCTTAGCAACTTTCTGAGCATAAGCCTTACTTGCAGCCTGCAGTGCATAAAGGGTATTTTCAACAAGAATTACTGTTACCTGATCAAATTTTCCGGCAGCAATAAGCTCTTTATAAAAGTCATTGTTCTTTTCATAATCACTCTTATTTACAAGAATAACACTTGCACCACTTTCGATTGCCTGAGGAATATATTTATGTCCGTTCTGATTTTCACCAATAAGAGGAACAAACATTGCACCGGCAGTTACATAGCGGCTGTCTGTTACAACGTATGCAAAAGCAAAGCCGGCAGCTTCATCTTTTACACCGCATTCTGCAAGAAGGCTACCATTCACAGCAGCCATAAGAGAATCTAAACTAAGCAAAGATTTTTTCAAAGCAGCGCTCATTTTTTCTCTCCTGTCATCTCTACACGAACAATATCCTCAGTTTCTGCCTTGTGCATACCAAGCTCTTCTACAGCAATCCGTTCAATACGTTCTGCGCTCGAAAGCTGACTGATATCACTTACAAGCTTTTTATTTTCTTCAATAAGCTTTTCCTGTTTAATTTCAAGCTCATTTATTTCTTTGCTTAAATCGGTATATTTTTTTGCCTGCATTGCATAAAGACCAAGCATAACCGGAATTGAAAGAGCAAACAAACAGATGAGAAGAACCTTGAAAAAGTCTTTGATTTTACCTTTCACAATTCTATTCATATCAGTACCCCACAACTCCATCTAAATGATATTGTGTTGCATCACAAAGCTTTCGAACAACACGAAGCTTAGCACTGCGCGAAGGTGAATTAACTTTAATTTCTTCTTCACCAGGAACAACAGGCTTTCTTGTAAGAATCTCTGCGCACTGTCTTCCTCCACAGCGGCAAACAGCAACTTCCGGAGGACACACACATTTCTTACCAAGATTTCTAAAATAATTTTTAACAATCCTGTCTTCAAGTGAATGAAAGGTTATTACACCCATTTTTCCACCCTCTTTAAGACAAGTAAAAGCAGCATGAAGAGAACGAGGCAGCCTTTCCAACTCACCATTTACAGCAATACGCAAAGCCTGGAAAGTTCTTGTAGCAGGATGAATATTTCCATAACGATAATTTGCAGGAACAGCATTCCAGATAATTTCGGCAAGCCCCTTTGAAGATTCAATTCTTCCACCTTCGCGGGCAGCCACAATTGCAGCAGCAATACGTCGGCTAAGTTTTTCTTCGCCATAAAGATATATAAGATCTGCAAGTTTTTCTTCAGGCAAGTCATTTACCAGGTCTGCAGCAGATTTTTCACGATTAGGATTTAAGCGCATATCAAGCTTTTCATCATAGCGGAAACTAAAACCTCTTTCAGATTCTTCATAATGAAAAACAGAAATACCAAGATCAAAAAGAATTATATCAGGACGTTCATATTCAGAAGGATAATTTGCATAAAAGTCATCAAACCAGCCGTTATAAAAATGAATGCGGTCTCCAAAAGGAGCAAGACGTTCCCGTGCCTTAGCCTGAATAACGCTGTCTGCATCTACACCGATTACACTGAGATTTGGATACTTTGACAGGAAATTGAACGTATGTCCGCCTTCACCCAGAGTTGAATCAACCATTACAGCATAGTTTTCGTACTTCTCCCCCACAGGACTCAACCATTCGAGACACTCGTTCAATAATACCGGCGTATGCACGATTTTCATTTTTTAAACAAAACAACTAAAACTGCAGTCCCCACCCAAGACCAGCAGCTTTAGCAGTTCCCCTTCCACCCAATAGTTTTTTTTATATCAATTCAGGGCAAACCCTAAAAATTAATATCATTAAATTCTTCCGCAGCCTCACGGAATGATTCTTCGCTAGCCTCCAGATAATCCTTATAAGTTGGTGCATCCCAAAGTTCAATAAACTTTGCCACTCCTAACACCGTGCAATCCTTAGAAAGATTAGCATACTCGCGCAAACTCTGGGGAATGGAAAGTCGTCCGTTCTTATCAAACTCCACAGGCTGTGCTGGAGCAATAAAATGACGAACAACCTGCATACTCTTTGCTTTCATCATAGAAGCATTGTTCATCACTTTCGACTCAAAAGACTCCCATTCGTCAGCGGTAAAAAGCCATAAGCAGTGATCAGAACCCTTGGTAACCATAAGTACGTTGCCAGGTACAGCTGTCCTCAACTTAGTTGGGAATGAGAGCCGTCCCTTTTCGTCAATCGTATTATTGTATTCACCAGTTAATAGATTCATACCCACTTATTACCACTTTCTACCACTTTTTCCCACTTAAGTACCATTTTATACCATTTTTTCCTAAAGTCAAGCACTTTTTTTGACGAAAATAAAAAAATATGCATTTTTTTAATATTGGTACAAAAGAAAAAAAATGATATGCTTCCGCGAAATCGTGTCTACGAAGTGCGGTTTTGCCGTACAAGGTATTTGACTCGCTTCGCTCGCACGGCAAAGTGCACTTCGTAGCCCCAATTTCGCTCGCGCATATCATTTTTTTTAATTGTATCTAGTATAAAAAAAGTGTATATTTTTTATTATGGCCCGGGGTTCTATTAATACCTACAATGAGAGTAGTCTTCACAATACTTTAAAGATTTTTTATGCGGAAAAATTTGGCGGGAAGACTGAGGTTGAATGTGAGGGGCATATTTTTGATATTCTTTGTGATGACGGGCATGTTATAGAGATTCAGACTAAGAATCTTTCAAAGCTGGCGGAGAAGATAAAAGATGCTCTTGATAAGGGCCATAAGGTTACTTTGGTTTATCCTCTGGTTTACAGAACGCGCATAATAACAACAGATGAAGAAGGAAAGCTTGTTTCTAACAGATTAAGTCCCAAGAAGGGTTGTATTTATGATATATTTCGGGAACTAACCGGGCTTACGGATATCCTGCTTAATAAGAAGTTTACGCTGGAAGTTATTACAATTAATATGATAGAGCACCGTGTCCGGACAAAAGAACCAGTGCAGACTACAAATAAAAGCCGCAGGTTCAGGCGCAACTGGCTCAAAGTAAACAAAAGGCTAGATGAAATTCTTGAAACCCAAAGTTTCCACAAAAAAAAGGATTATCTTTCCCTGCTCCCGGAAAACCTACCGGAAGAATTTTGCGCTAAAGACATCTCCAAAGTCAACCCCACCCTAACGCGCTACGCCCATCTAATCTTATGGGTCCTTGTCCGCATCCCCCTAATCGAACAAACCCGCACCCAAAACAAATCCCGGTTTTATAAGATAAAATAAAGGGGCTCTTACAATTTGTTTTAATAATGTGAAAAGCCCGGAGTGCGAAATGAAATCAGGCAGGTCCCTTTAGCTGCCTGATTTCATTTCGTACGGAAGGGCTTTTCACATAAAAAAAAGGGACTCATAAGAGCCCCTTTTCTTTATCTTTAATTTTGCACCAAAAGATTACCAGTTATCCGACATATCATCTTCGTCGTGATTTTCCATGTCGTAAAGATCTGTTACAGCACGGAGGTCATCAAGGTAAAGATAGTATGTACCGCGAGCCTGCATTGGGTTACAGTCAACACGGAATCCAAGAATCTTGAATCCAGGTTTGTCACCGTAATAAACACTGCTCTGAACAATACCATGTTCTCCATCAGGACTAGGTGGAACTACACAAGTAAGCTTTTTCCAGCCACTGAATCCGAGTGAACCCATATAAAGTTCATAGTTTCTTCCAAAATAATCCTGCAAGAGAAGATACATTTCATGATCCTGGTTACGACCACAAGCCCATACAGAAACTGTTTTTACAGTTCCTTCTACAGGATATGGACGACCTGCCATAATTGTAAATGAATCCAAACCGCGGCGGAAGAAATCAACTCTTACACCAAGTACGAGTGTATCTTCATCTTCTTTACCTTCATCTTCCTTGAGAGGCTCCTTCATAGCAGGACTTCCTTCAAAAAGACGTGCAGCAATAGTACCATCATCCGGAGAAATATGAACATACCATGAACCTTCACGTTCAAACTTATCTACAGAAATCTCGCGAAGAGAAAGCATTGCAGAATCTGCACCTACAGTTTCCGGATTAGGATCTGAAAGGCTCTGTGCAAAAAGCAGGCCTGCAACTGCAAAAATTAAACCTAAAGCTACTAATTTTTTCATTTTGCATCTCCTACAGACTGAACTCCGTCATCTCCACCTTCATCACCGAAGTCAACTTCTCTAAGTTCATATCCATCGTAGATGTAAGAGAGTGAATTAGAAGTATATTTAATCTGATCAAAGAAAATTACATAGTCGTCAACATATTCAGCAGCATCAGAACGAATTCTAAAACCAACAAAAGTCATGCTTTCTGGTCCTGAACGAAGATGTGAATGCTGACTGATCCAGCCTGGAATATTTACAATAATATTTCTCCAGCCATTGAATGCCAGAGTACCAGCCTGAAGAACATTTACACGACCATAAGCATCGCGAACCATGATTTCAAGATAATAATTGTAGTTTGCACCCCAAATCCAGAAGTCAATCTGACTTACAGTTCCTACAAAAGGAATCTCAAAACGCTTTCCGTCAACAACAGGATAAACTTCGAACCAGTTATCTCCTTTACGGTTGAAAGCAGTTTTTACACCAAAAACCTTAGCGCCATCTTCACCGTCTCTGCGAAGCTGTTTGAGCGAATTAGGAATACCATCATAATAACCTGTTTTTGGATATCCCTCTGCTACAAAGCGGCTTGAATTAACAGACCAATCCCAGTTGTAGCTCTTGCTACCATAGGCATAATCCTGACCATTTGCATTGTCAAAATTATCCAATACAAAAGTCTCGATACTTCTTGAACTTGGCTGCGCAAAGATTGGAAGCCCGATCAAACAAAAGCATGCAAGACCGATAAAGACTTTAAGTCCCCTTTTCATGCAAAACTCCTTAAACTTTATCATTCCGATAAAAATATTTTTACATTATTATATCGGCATAATCAGTCAAATTTATAACTCTTTCAATTATATTTCCTATATTATTCTTTGTCAAACGGATTTTTTGTACAAACGCCTTGCACCTTCGTATAAACCAAAACTGCATACTGCACTCAGCATTTTATCTGTAATATTCTCAATAAAGCCTGCTAAATAGGTTGAATATAGAAGATTTCTGGTAACTACATAGATTCCCTGCACCGTACATTCGGCATTCTGGCGGTTTACACGGGCTCCAAAAAGGATATCTGCAATAATATTACCCAGAATTGCATTACTTAAGGCACTCCAAACCCCTGCCCATAAAAAAGCTTCAATTTCGTAAGACTGGCTTCGTTCCAGAACAGGCCGCACAGCATTTTTCTTATCGTCATGAAGAAAAACAAGCCAGGCAAGCAAAGCCGTAACAAGATGGCAGCTCATAAAAGGAAGCATAGTATAATCAAATAAATAAAGAATTCCATTAGAAAGTGCCGCACACAAAAGCCCCGGAACCAGTCCGCAAAGCGCCGTAACTCCAATAGTCATTACAGAATCAAGATACAAAGGAAAAGTAATTTTAGTTGCAAAAACAGAGCCAAAACAGTTTACAAGCAGAGCTACCGCCAGCACGCCGAAAGTAAACAAAATATTTTTGAGTGAATAATCCTTCTTTGCAAAAATCATATAATAACTCCAAGCAGTTTTGCTGCTTCTACCAGTTCAAGCCGGTCTTTTACATTCATTTTCTGGTAAATAAGGGATTTTTTATTCTGAATTGTCTTTACCGATTTATTTAACATGTCTGCAACTTCATCAACATCCTTTTTCTGGGCAAGCAGGGCAAAAACCTCCTGCTCTTTTTGGGTAAGCATCTGATAGTTTTTAAATATGACTTCTGTATTCCGCTCTCCTTCCTCACCGGAATAAAAACCGCCTCCAGCAGATGTTTTGCTTTGAATGAGCTCATGAAGAATTGCTTTGGCTTCCTTGCAGTAAAAAAGATTTCCGTCATTTACACAAAGAATTGCCCTTTCAATTTCTGCAGCATCAAGATCTTTTGTAATAAAGCCCTGAATATCTTTTTGCAGAGAATTTTTTATATGTATAGGATCATTGTACATTGTATAAATGATGATTTTGAGTTCAGCTTTAATTTGACGCAGCGGATCAATAAGCACAAGCCCGTCCTCTCCGTTCAAATTCAAATCTACAATTGCAATAGAAATTTCGGGGTTAGATTTTAAGCACAGCTCTGCCCTATCCAAATCTGAAGCAAGATAAAACTTAAAGAGAGGATTTTTCTTTTCCAGCAAAAAGCTCAGACTGTCGCGAAGGCCCGAATGATCATCAATGAATAATATTTTTAATTGTGATTGCAATTGTTGTTCCTCCATTGTTTACAAATTCAACAGTACCACCCATTGCCTTTACTCGTTCCTGAATATTTTGAATACCGTAGTGCTTTTTAGAATCGCTTTTATTAAGTTCATCAAGAGCTTCAAGAGTAAACCCAATCCCGTTATCGCTTATGGTAAACTTAAAATCCTGGGCAACATCGGTAAACTTTACACAAACCTGGCTTGCTTTAGCGTGACGGGCAATATTACTTAAGGATTCCTGCAAAATACGGATAATTTCTATTTGAACAGTCTGAGGCAAAGAAGAAATGTGGGAAGAAGCAACAAATATTTCTGTCTTGATTTTATAGTTGCTTTCAAAGGTCTGCAGCATCTGGCGGATTATCTTTTCAAAATCCTCAGAAAGGTCAATATGAAGGGCACCAATAAGATAGCGCACTTCTTTCAAAGCCTGATTCGCATAAAAATCTGATTTTTCCTTGTCATCCTGCTCAAGATAAAACTTAAGGGCTGCCAGATCCTGGGCAACACCATCGTGAAGATTCCGGCTTATCTTCTGCTGCTCATCAGTCCTGAGCTGAATGTGCTTTATCTGGTTTTTCTGCTTGATTGATTTAAAAACAATACAAAGGATAGAAATTAAAAGCAAAAGCGAAGAACAGTACATAAGGCTGTCATAACCAAAAGAAAGTGTAATTTCCTTCTGCGAAATTTTATCCTGAAAATCTAGTATTAAAGAAGAAAGCTCCTGCTGAATTTTGGTCTGCTCCTCCCCTTGCGCCGCAGCCTGATTTTTAAATAGTGAGATTATTTTATCAAGCTCTTCTTCCAGCGAAAAATCAAAATAGGTAAAAGGATAATATTTTTCTTTTAAAGAATCCAAGGCTGAAAGAGTCTTAGCTGAAGTTTTATTATCAAGCCTATTATTCAGAATAATCAGATTTACAGCTTCATGCTCATATTCCGCAAAAAGTCTGGAAGCCCTGTTTTTATAATAAATAGAAAAGCTAAGCGTAATAAGCCCAAAATAAATGAGAATCATCTCTATGGAAAAAAGTTTTTTAATCAGAGATTTTAAGTTCATGATTTATATTATAGCATAATTTTTTTTATTTAGTCGGGAATTTTTCCCGAGTTTTTCCGGCAAGGAGAAGTTAGAATTATGAGTAAATAACAAATATAGCTGAAAATTCAGGAGGAATTGGTTATGAAAAACCGCATTAAATTTACAGCATTAATTTTATCGGGCATTTTTGCGCTGATATGTCTTTTAGTTTCGTGTCAGGGGTCAGCAAATCCGGACACACCTTCGGATGGTAAAACATATTATACCGTCACTTTTGATTCAGACGGCGGCAGCACAGTTTCTTCTCAGAGAGTAGAAAGTGGAAAGACTGTTACAAAACCATCCAATCCAACAAAAACAGATTATGACTTTGAAGGATGGTTTACAGGCGACACGCTCTATGATTTTGACACCCCGGTAGAAGCAAATATTACCTTAAAAGCAAAATGGGAAATTGCAATCTACACAATTACCTTTGATTCTGATGGTGGTTCTGACGTAGAAGAAAAGTATGTTACAGCCGGAAAAACAGTAGAAGAACCAGATACACCAGGCAAGCAAGGCTATGGATTTTATGGCTGGTATAATGGAGAAACAGAATATGACTTTTCAAGCGCAGTTCATTCAGACCTTACCCTAAAAGCAAAATGGGGCCCGGTCAAAGCAAAAGAAGTTACTAATGAAAATATTGTAAAAACAATCAAAACATTAACAGAAAGCAAAACTCTTAAAGCTACCGGAGAATTTTCTCATGAATTAATTCGTGAAGTAAACAAAGCATTAAAAGCACTTTATGAAGAAAAACCTGCTGTGCTGGTTTCTCTGGATTTATCGGAAGTAACTGGACTTTCATCGAATGATTATTATCCCATTACAATGGAATTAGAGAGTGCAAATCCTTATGATTCCGATACGCATAACAACTCTTTTTACGGATGTAAGAACCTTGAAAGCATTATTTTACCAAACAACTTATATCAAATAGGATCCAATGCTTTCGAAGAATGTTCAAATCTAACAAGCATTACTATTCCGGAAAATATGGCATATATATCAAGTCCATTCGGTTATTCACCAGACAAAAACTATAAACTTACAAATATTTATTACAAAGGAACCTTACAGCAATGGTGTTCAATATATCATTATGGACCTTTTCCTGAACATGAAAATTTTTATCTTAAAGGGGAAAAACTACCGTCAGAACTAACTATTCCAAATGATATTACAAGCATCACTGATTATGCTTTCGCGGGTTGTTCAAGTCTTACAAGCGTTAGTATTCCTAACACTGTTACAAAAATTGGAGAGGGAACTTTCTCAGGTTGTACAAGTCTTACAAACGTCAACATTCCTGACAGTGTTACAGAAATTGGAAGTTCTGCATTCTCGGACTGTTCAAGCCTTAAAAGCATTACTATTCCTGACAGTGTTACAACAATAGAAAGCAGTACTTTCTTGGGCTGTTCAAGCCTTACAAACATCAACATTCCTGACAAAGTTACAGAAATTGGACGTTATGCATTCTCGGGCTGTTCAAGCCTTGCAAGCATTACCATTCCTGACAGTGTTACAGAAATAGGTAGTTCTGCTTTCGAAAAATGTTCAAGCCTTACCAGCATTACCCTTCCTGACAGTGTTACAAAAATTGGAGAGTCTGTTTTCAGAAACTGTACTTCCTTGGAAGAAATTTCAATTCCATTTGTAGGAAATTCCAAAGATACATCAAATATAGCAAGGGGGTATGACTATTTTGGTATCCTCTTTTGGAAGAGCTATAATACAGCATCTTCAAGTTATCGAACAGATTGTAATAAAAGCTACGTACCATCCTCTCTTAAGAAAGTTACTATTACTGGAGGAGAGATTATTGATTATGCATTCAATGGTTGTGTATATATCACAGATATTACCATTTCAGGTAGTGTTACAAAAATTGGAAGCGTGGCTTTCGATGGTTGTTTAAGTCTTAAAAGTATAAGTATTTCTGCAAGCGTTAAAGAAATAGGACCCAAAGCTTTCAGAGATTGTTCTGCTTTATCAAGTGTGACTTTTGAAAAAAAAGATGGATGGAAGCATCAATATTCCTCTGCTTATTTGGTACCAGAAAATACATTTGATACACCTGAAAATGCCGCAGAATACATAAAATCTCACATTTCTGATAGATTTTTTCAAGAAGATGAATAATAAAAAATAAAACTGGAGGCAATAAAATGATAAAGATTGCAACTTTAGATTACAAATCCGTCGAAGAAGATAGAGGATGGTATAAAATATGGGTGACCGAAAATACTGTTATTCATATTTTATCAATCTTAGGCTTTGATTATTCTGACTTCAAAGACAGTATTGAAATTTCAGATAACCTGTGCTGCATTTATGTTGGCGAATCAGATAATTTACAGAAACGGTTCAAGAATCATTTTTCAGAAAAGAGTTCAAGCTTTAGTAGACACATTAAGGCTATATTGCAGAATGACAACACCCCTTTCTCAAACGAAGTTTTAAGCAATTGGCTTTCGGAATGTTATGTGGAATACGGTTTAGCAAAGGACTTAGACAAAAGCCTTGCAGAACATGAAGCATATCTTATCAACAGCCATCTCAGAATTCTGAATCATGAATCAAATGAACACCCAAAAGCCAAACCAATTATTGAAAAAATAAAACAACTAAACTAAAACCAGCAACTAAGTCATTATTCCTTCAAACTTACCGGAACAGTCCTCTACAGAATGTTCCGGTTTTCTTTTTCTGCTGCAAAATCTTTTAACCTCACGATTTTGAAGTTTTTGAAGTTTTTGATCTTGTGGATTATTCTGCAGTGCGGGGTATTAGGGGCGCAGCGCCCTAGGCGAAGGGGGTGTGGTGAAGACCGCAGGGCTGAACCCAGGGGGAAGGCTTTCCCCTTCGACAGGCTCAGGGACCGCGTTTGTTATGGCTCAGGAACCGCGTTTGTTATTGAATAATTACCTATTTTAAACTATTATATAGAACAAAGAAACGCTGGCGTCTAAACGACCGGCAAAAGGATGTTTTTATGGCTATAATTAGTTACAAAGATCTTGGCCTTGTAAACACACGCGATATGTTTGCAAAGGCTATTAAGGGTGGATATGCAATTCCTGCATATAACTTCAATAATATGGAACAGATG
>Ga0247609_10002228_pt1 | contig 20965 bp, 22 predicted proteins | sample 172DNAGHGlowgp2_FD_193487 | JGI IMG/M metagenome (GOLD analysis project Ga0247609, IMG submission 193487) | Sheep rumen microbial communities from Palmerston North, Manawatu-Wanganui, New Zealand - 1728 DNA GHGlow gp2 | ecosystem: Host-associated > Mammals > Digestive system > Stomach > Rumen ...
TGGAACTGAATCAACAGGGGGATAGGATACGCGGAAGTCTGAAGGCTGTACAGGCATACCGTGACACCCAACCTCAAACTCGGACACAAGAATGGGTTGATCAGTACGGAAACATTCATAGCAGCACCACAAAGACCCAATCTGCGCTAAATAGCGATCGTCAAGAAAAAAGACATAAGGAACGTCTGAAACAGAACCAGGCTGAAACGAGAGAATTAGAAGTTCAAGATAAATGGCTTGACAAACAGCTGAAGGATAATAAGGCTCTCAATAAAGAATATCTGAAAAGGGTACAGACAAACAACACCATCACCGACCAGCAAACAGGCGGAAACTCTTCGTATTCCACTACATCTTCGAACGGGGACAGCGGGTCTGGTACCACTGTCGATTACTATGCAAAGGGTATGGAAGAATTGAAGGAAAACCGCAAGCAGCAGCTCCTCGAACTCCGTATCAGCCACGAGCAGATGCAGATATCCGACAACGAATATCATGAGAAGAGTTTCAAGAGCGAGATGGACTATTATTCAAAGGTCCTAGATCTGCAGCACTCATACGGCAAGTCAACCGTTGACACCCAGAACGCTATTCTTGACAGCATTGCTAAAGAGGCTAACCGTAAATACACCCAACAGCATGAAGAGATGCAGGCAGAACTGGCTGCAGCGGACGACGCGTACCAGTCTGATCAAATGGCAATGAAGCAATTGTACCTTAGAGGTGAGCTCGGCACAGAAGAGGATTATAACAATAAGAAAAAAGAGGCAGAGATAGACTATCTCAAACAGCGCCTGTCAATTATCAGGAAATTTGGAGGGGATACGCAGAAGGCTGATGCCGCGATATTGGAGAAAGAATTTGAAGATTTTGTCAATGACAAAAAGAAACGATTGGACGATCTGAATAAATCCTTCAACGAGGCTGATACCTTCTCTGAACAAGCGGAGATAAACGAAGCTATGTATGCCCAGGACCTCATTAGCTTTGAAGAATATCAGCAACGCAAACAGCAGATTGCCCAAGAATCTTCCGACCGCCAGCGTGAAATAAACGATATGCTATATCAGCAGATCGGAGCAACCATGCAATCTATAAGCTCCCTTTTCTCCGCAATGCAAAACTCGGAGATAGCAGAAGTTGAAAGCCGTTACGACAAACAAATCCAAGCTGCACAGAAAGCCGGACGCAATACCACACAGCTTGAGAAAAAGAAAGAAAAAGAAATAGCAAAAATCAAATCAAAATACGCTGACAGAGAATTCGAGATGAAGATCCTCGAAATTACTGCAGACACAGCAGTTGGTATAGCCAAGCTGTGGAAGAACCCCGGTTACCCATGGGCCATTCCTCTGACTGCTCTCGTTGCAGCGCAAGGCGCAATGCAGATGGCAGTTGCCAAGAAAGCTCAGCAACAGGCCAAAAAGGGTTACTACGAAGGTGGTTTCACCGGTGGACGCAGGTACCGCCGCGAGGCTGGGGTAGTGCATGAAGGTGAGTTCGTGGCAAATCACCAGACTGTCCAAAACCCGAACGTGATGCCTCTCCTGGAACTCATCGACCGTGCGCAGCGCAACAACACTGTTGGCAGCCTTTCCCAAGATGATATCGCAAGACAGCTCGGTACCGGCAATAACACAATCGCCCCCATCGTGAACGTCACTACCGACAACGAAGAGATGCGACAGTCTGTAGAGAGTCTGAAGAATGCTGCAAACTCCCTTCGTGACCGACTCTCCGAACCACAGCCTTGCTATGTTGTCATGGACGGCCCTAATGGATTATACATACAGCTGAAACATTATGAAAATCTGAAGAAACTATGATACAGTGTCATATAAACGGGAAAATAGGATACCCCGATATCAAGTCCGAGATTAAGGTGACTAAGGAAAACCCATATCTCAAAAACGGTGGATCATACACGATGGACGTCAGTTTCCCGATGTCCATTCCTGAAAATGCTGCCCTTTTCGCGAACCTGCATAGAATGGATGTCTCGAAAGCCGACTTGAAGTCGTATGATGACTGTATCCTCTACGTTGACAATCTGCTGCTGGTAAGAGGAAGCGGAAGGGTAACGGAGGTGACGGAGACGACTGTCAAACTTCAGATCCTCGGAGGATATCGTGACCTGAAGTATAAGTCAAAACTGTATAGCATCTACCTGGACCGCATAGACTCCTATCCTGTTGTCGACGCGAAATACCAGCATATGTCAGACCATTCATATATCCCGGAATCTGAAATGGTGTATGTCCGTGACGAAATAAGACAGAAGGGATATGTAGGCGACAAATACCAATATGTATTCATGCCGACCTACGATATCGACAATGACGTCATCGTCAATTTTACACCTACCGTATACAGAGACCAGGACTATTACAGGAACGACTGCACGGCTCTGATGGATATCGCAGTGCAGCCAAACCTGATGATGGTGCTTCGCTGTGTCCTGGAGTATGTAGGCTACAAAATAGAAGACAACGTTTTCGACACGTCCCCTTGGAACGAGCTCATTATTGCCAATGTCAGACAGACAAAGAATATCGCATACGCTCTTCCACACTGGTCTGTAGCCACATTCCTTGATGAATTCAGGAACCTTTTCAACGCCTCCTTTATCTTCGACGAAGAAAACAAAACTGTCCGCATCGTCCGGAACAACGAACTCGACCGAAGCCGTGACGTAGCTTACGAGGTAGCTGATGAATATAAGACAAACTATGACGATGACGGAGTGGAGTATCTGGGAGGAAGTAACATAAAATACGACCTGCAGGGAGGTGACCGCACATTGGACGACGTCCCTGCTGATGTCCTGCAGAAATTTGAAGTCTGGGAGTATGAGACATACACGGAACTGCTTTCTGCATTTGCCCACATGACAGAGGAAGAAAAGTTTACCCATGTATTCAGTTGCAACCAAGGATATTTCTTCTATGGCAAGGAGATGAACGACGAAGGGGATGAGACGGGTAATTATATTCTGAAGCCGTTCGGGATATTCGGCCCGCTATATAGAGATGTTGACAGCGAATCGTTCGTTACACTCAGGATGGCTCCTGCGAATATGCTGAAGCAGGGCTACGAACTCTATTATATGGTAAAGGGCATAGACTCATCCGGATACTACAGACAGCAATGGGGGAAGAGCCTTCTCATCCTTCCTGCAGCGAATAACCCGAACGGTAACGAGGGTATAGACTACGACGAGAAAGGCTATGTCAGTGTTTCTGACGTCCTCGAGAACGGGGAAGACAAGGATGCCGAAGAGACGGAGGAAGACTCTGTCATACCCTTGGTTTGGGTTGAAGAAACGACATACAACCCACCGAGAAGCAATGACCCTGCATACGGCATTCCTCTATCCGAGACAGATTACAGGAACGGATATCAGCACAAGACTTTCTCTCTGGCTCTGGAAAATGCAGGTGTAAACACTCACTACATAGGTGAGCTGCATCGTGGTACCACACAGATAGAAACGACGGTGGACACCAACAACGAGGTATGCTTCCAGTTCCTGTGCGAATCCGTACCTGACCCGACGGCTATCTATGTATTCCGCAACAAGAGATATCTATGCGGAAAAATCGAAATAAAGGCTACCAACAATGGTGTCGACAGGATGAAGACCGGCTATTTCCACGAGATAAAGCTATAGATAGCCCTCGAAGTCGGCTAACACATCGTACACCTTCATTCCTCTTCCCTGCAGATACAGGTTCGTCGTTTCCACCGAGGAATGACGAGCCTGCTTCTGTGCCACCTCCACACCGACAGCATTGGCGATATCTCGCAATCCGGAGTCCTTCAGACTGTAGAACTGATAGCTCTTGGGGAATCCGAGTACATCACGGCACTTGTTGAATTCCTGCGTGAAACGACGCGGATCGGCACGATTCTCCGACGGCATGAAGCCGGAACCGAACAGATAACTTTCTCCTGTGTGAGCAAAAGTTTTGAGTTCGATCATCAACTTTATGACACGATTCGGTAACTTTATTTTGCCGTCCCTGCGGTTCTTGGAAATCTGACTGGAGACAAAGACGCTGCCTTCGCTGATGCTGATATCTTTCAACTTTATGTAGCTGAGCTCTGTCGGCCTGATGGCTGTAGTGTATTCCATCATAACTGCCAGAAGGAAATGCTTGTTGTTTTCCTCGAGATACTTGCCAAGCCGGCGAAGATCGTCATGCTCGAGAGGCTGTCGGAACTTCCCATGCTCTGGCAGCTGATGAATATACTGCACAGGGTTCTCTACAAGATAACGCTTTTCTACCATCCATGTGCACAAGGTGCTGCACCAAGTTCGGTAGTTGTTCCTCGTCTTAGGAGAAAGGTCGCGGTCCATAAGGAGATAATCGAGGAAGTCAACAAAGAAAGACTGGTCCAGCTGATAGCAGTACTTGACTGGGGTAATACCTTCGTCCAGATACTCCTGGAGAACTCTAAGGCGAGAGGTGTAGTCGAAAAACGTCTTTCTTTTCAGAACATTCTTCTTATATATATTAATAATGTATAGGTGATAATTCTCCAGCACATCCTCCACTAACGAGTCGCTGCGAGTCGAATTGTCTGGCGCCCATACGTTCCAGCCGTGCATAACCATGTTGTAGATGTTGGCAATGATCCGGCTGGCCGCCACGTCACGCTCACGCCCGGGCTTGAACCTGTCGAGCATATATTTCTTGCGCTTCATCTTGCCCGTCATTGGGTCAACCTGCGAGAACCACACGTAACTCTCTTTGCCTTCATGTCTCTGGGGAGGGATGAAGTCAACCACTTTTGAATTGGAATAAAAACCTTCTTTCTTTTTGGAAAACATTTTTTTTACGTTGTTTGTCGCCAGACAACGCATACATTAATATTTGTCCCTGTTGTGTCCGAGTAAAAAACTCGAATGGGCCGCTTGCCCTGTATTTAACGGACTTTGCGACCCATTAGTTGCGGAGGCAGGATTCGCCCAACCATGCCTTTTGGACGTAAATAAAGGCTTCCGCGAACTCAAACAGGCATAATTAATGTTAACGATGACCGAGTCATGTCCGACTTTAGGTGAATATATCATTTTTATAACTCTAAGAAACTAAGAGGGTTCCGCCCGATTATATCGTGGAGAAACCCTCTTTTTGTGTCCGATTTAAGTCTGACTTTCGCCCGATTTCTCTCGGGCTATCTTAATTAGATCGTCATACTTTTTCTTCCAGGACTCGATCACGCTGTCTTTAAAAATTATCAAACGCTCTTTTTCCTGCAGAAGTTCATCTTTAAGCTTGATGACTGTCGTAAGATGGTCAACCTCTTTGGAAAGATCATTGCCTACGAAATTCTGAATGATGTTGTTATTGTTTCCAACATCGCCATTACTAAGACCGGAAACCTCTCCGGGCTCCATCTCTACAAAGTAGCTGAGCGGCATGCCTGTCGCTTTCATCAGCTTAGACAAAGTCTCAATCCTGACGTTCTTGTCGTCATGATAATAGGAGTCGAGACCTTTCTTTCCACCTAACATGGTTTCACAGATATGGGTGTACATCCCTCTGTGTTCATTCACAAACCTTTTTAAATTACTCCCTTTGTACTTCATATACAAAATAATGTTAAAACCTTATTATAAATCGGTTAAAAACCCGAATATATTTGGAATATTATAAAATTTATTATACTTTTGCCTACAAATTTAATTATACTTTTTACAAAAACAAAATAAAATATGGAAAAGTTTGATTCTGTTGGAATTACTTCCCACTTTGACAACCTCCCGTTCGGGAGTAAGGATGCTTTCATCAGAGAAGTAGCTGATGCTCTTGGCTTGTCCTCTTCCAGCGTCAGGAAGAAGATTCAAAATGGAAATTGGCGTAAACTAGAAATCCCTATTATTACAAAACTTATTCAGAAATGAAGCAAATTGAATTCTTTATCACACCAGAAGGAAAAATTATGGTGCAGGAACAGTCATCTGGACTTTACGAATACAACGCGGACTGCAAAGAATTAGTTCAGTACGTTAAAGGTATTATCGAGTTTCAGTTCCCTGATGCCTTCGAGGCTCTTGAAAAGCTTTATGAAAGGTCGAAACCCAACAAGGCATACTTCGATTACCTGGTCACTCATAGATTTATTCGTTGCAATTTCGGAAAGTTCGACGGTCTTTCTTACGATATCGATGACGGCATTATGCATATTGAGGAAGTACAGTGCCCCATCGTCTGCGAATGTCCGTACAGAGGTGTTATCTGTAAGCCTAAAGTTCTTGGGCTTACTGATCGCCAGAAAGAAATAGCACGAATGTCTGCTTCTGGGCATACTCATGAAGAGATAGCCGCTAAACTTGGAATCTCATGTTCATGCATTAAGAATGTTCTGTATCGAATCAAAAACAGGTTCCGTCTGAAGTCTTCGAAAGAAATAGTAAAACTCTTAGTTACGACCATTTGAAGTTATGTCTCAGAGGAGTATTGAAGAGTTGAAGAAATATGGAAACAGAAATTAGATTTAAGATTGCTCCTGACATGGAGGAGATTAAGCGTAAGGGTAACGTTTTCTCTTGCGAGTTCAACGGCATGCAGATACGCTGGGCTATTGGCGAAGATTGCTCAGACATGAACGGTAATGCGGAAGAAAAACTGAAGCAGTGTCTACAGACAGCCATCGGCTTGAGTGGCAAAATGTGGCAGGTAGCCTTCGTACTGAACAAGAGTCTGCCGTTCCCCTCTAAGTTGTATGTGAATGGCAAGGAAGTTAAATATCCTAAAAATTAAAATTATGCACACAGTAGAAGAATTTGAAAAGGCCCTCGACGAGCTGGACATCTACGTCGAGAAGAAAGAAGTGAAAGTGCGTAACGGTAAGGTACGCGAGTTTGTCGGCTACGTTTCTAACAATCGCCATGTATGGAATGCCTTCGGTGAATGTCTGAAGGGGCGCACACGTGTTAAGGAACTGGATTTAAAGTTTAGGTGATTCTATGAATAAGGGATGCCTATATTGGGACGAGAGCAGCCGTGGTACCAAGGCAGGAAAACCAGACCGCCGTGGGCGTTGGTGTGCGGAAAAGATCATCAACGGACGTATGGTCCGTATGCGTTCGAGCGACATCAACCGATGTCTGAATTTCCTCCAGGAAGAAAGAAAAGGGGTTAACCTTCCTGACGAAGTGAAGCCAATCAAGGGATTTCCGTCTTACTGGATTGATCCGAACTCAGGAAAAGTGTTTAGAGTGAAGCGCGACAAAGTAAAAGAAATCAGCACAAACCCCAACCGAAGAGGTTCTCGTCTGGCTACACTCTATAGAGACGGCAAAGAGAAAAAGATAAACGTTAACCGTTTACGCTTTGCTGCCGTCAGGAACATAAAAGTGGAAGATATACCACAAGATTTAAACGTCACAGAAACAGGAGGGGAACTCCAGCTAATAGAAAAGATTACTCCTTGCGCAAAAGGGTTTCATAGGTGGAACGACGAGCTAAATCGTTCACGTGTTTATCACCTCAGCAGGAAGGTTCGAGAGGGCACAATGCTTTTGCAGGCCTACAAGACTTCAGATTTCGGTGAAGTCACTCTTTACCTGCTTCAGTTCCGTGATGAACTGGCAAGAAAGCTGGTCAGGAAATTCCACATATCGGAAGAAAAAGCGGAGCTTGCAGTAGAATATGGATTCAACAAGTTATTAGACAGGCTGAAAGAAGGCACTAGCCATATCTCTGACCTCAAATATGGTTTGTACGGCTGCTCGATGCGGGAATTAAGTAATATCCGCCGTGAACGCAAAATAGAAAGTTGCAGAGCAATATAAATTAAAGATTAAGATTATGATTAAGAAGAATTACGTATCATTTGACGTTATGATTTCGGGGGGGGCAAAATTTTACAAAACCCTGAGAATGCCAGTCAACCCATTGGTTCCAATCACCGAGAAGTTGTTATACCGTTATGCCAGGGAGATGCTTCCGTCCCTAGAGAACAAGAAGTTTAGTGTTTCAATAAACATATAAAGAGAAGGTATGAATAATAATATGAAACGTATATACATCAGTGGAAAAATCGGTGAAGAGGAGTTGAGCTCCGCTACTATTCAGAAGTTCCGGGACGCTGAGTCGGCGCTTCTCCTTAGGTTCGATGTGTTCAATCCCTGCGATGAGCGATGGCAGAGAACCCTGAGGCGTGAATACGAGCATGATAGTCTTGTGCAAAGTCCTTGGCTTACCGCCAAGTTTCCCGACTTCTACACCTATGCGTTGTTGCGCGACATGATGGTAATTTCCACTCTGGACGCCCTCTGCCTACTGCCTGACTGGCGACAGTCGAAGGGTGCCCGTGCAGAGCTGGCGTTTGCACAGGCTGCAGGAAAGAAGATTTACGAGTTGAACGAATACGGAACGTTGATAGAATGGGAAGATACGTCATCACAGCCATAAACAGGCTGACGAAGGAAAGGGTTGTGATCAGCAGACCGTACAATAAAGAGGATACCGTAAGAATCCGCGATGTCTTGGCAAAAAGAAACCATCCGAAAAGCGTATACAGCAGATTGAAGGTGGAACCGCTTGACTGTCAACTCAAGATAGATTTTGGGATTAAACAATAACATCATTCATTCTATTTACTGCTGAAAGGACAGCAGGGCGGGTGCAAGTCCCGTACAGTTTTTAGTTATAATATTCGTTTTATTTATCATTAACCAAACAGGGACTGAAAAGGCAGCCCCGTGGGTGCGAACCCCACTATTATTTGTTGATTGAACTTTCATGGAAGTCCCTCTTCGGAGGGCTTCCTTTGGAACCCAAGAAAAAGATTTCCTTTGTATTTTAAAGTGAGAAACCTATAGACTATTTTTGCAGATGATAAAATCAAAAAATCATGATTAAAGACTCTGACATTCAAAAAATCCAAGAACTGGATATCGTCGATGTGGTTAGCGACTACGTAAACTTGAAAAAAGCGGGAGTTAACTACAAAGGCCTTTGTCCTTTCCACAAAGACAAGACACCGTCATTCTCCGTCAGTCCTTCTAAGAACATCTGCCTCTGCTTCAGCTGTGGAGAGGGAGGCGGTCCTATCTCTTTCATCCAGAAGATAGAGGGATTGTCCTTTCCGGAAGCCTGCAAATTTCTTGCGAAGAAGTACAATATCAAAATCGAGGAAGAGGAGGACAGGGAAAAGACAAAAGAAGAAATCGAACTGGCTCACAAGAAAGAATCCGCGTTCGCCATCTATGAGTATGTTCAGAAACACTTCATTGAGAATCTCCACTCAGACACACCTGAGGCAAAGGCTGCCCTTAGCTATGCCAAGTCCAGATGGGGAATGACCGAAGTCGTTGAACGTGGTCTTGGATATTCCACACCACAATGGGATGACATCATCACCTTCGCAAAGAAAAAAGGGCTGTCGATCCCTATCATGAAGGAACTGGGACTTATCCGCGTTTCTGAAAAGGGCAACGAATACGGATTCTTCAACGACAGGCTGATGATTCCTATCAGGGATAAGTTCGGACGAATAATCGGCTACACGGCCAGAACGATGGACGAGCATAAGGAGAAAGGACAGAAATATATCAATAGTATCGACTCGTTCCTCTTCCATAAGGGAAGCACGCTATTCGGACTCGACATCGCACACAAGAAAGGCGCAAGGAGTGAATTGTTCTACGTAGTCGAAGGAGGTCCTGATGTTATCAAGATGCAGCAGATAGGTGCCGAGAACACCATCGCGGCTCTGGGAACCGCTTTCACCAAGGAACAGTTCGACATGCTCAAACGATACAGGGCTTCACTGTGCTTTATTCCGGATGCTGACGAAGCAGGGATAGCCGCAGTGATGAAAAACGGAAAGATGGCTATGGAGGAAGGCTTCCGAGTTCTGGTCAAAGAGATACCGACAACCGATGACGGGAAGAAACAGGATGCAGACAGCTATTTCAACAATATTGCGAAAGTTGAAGCAGTCAGCAATGAAGACTTCGTCATGTGGTATGCCCGACATGTCTACGACGAAGAAAAGACGGATACCGCTAAGAGCGACGCCGTACGTGACATCTGCGATATCCTCGTTACCGAACGCGACGAATACACGAGGGCAAGTTTCGTCGAGTCGCTCTCAGCTAAGTACGGACATAAGAACCTGTGGAAGAATGCTATCAACGAGGCGAAAAAGCGTCGTAGCGACGAGAAAGCCAGGCGCACCACAAAGAAATCCGGCATCGACCTGCAGAAATATGGGTTCTATGAGACACATAACTGTTATTTCTCTCAGAAGGACGGTAACGAACTGCAGTGGTCTAACTTCAAGATGAAACCGCTCTACCATATCATGGGCGTCGATGACTCGAAACGTCTGTACGAGATAACCAATGTGGACGGCCAGACACGTACGCTGGAACTCAACGCAGAAGAGCTGGTGTCTATACAGAAATTCATGATAAAGGTAGAGTCGAACGGAAACTTCCTATGGTATGCATCCATCCAGGAACTGATGACATTGAAGAAGTACCTGTACGATATCACCGGTACTGCCATCAAGATTCGTCAGTACGGTTGGCAGCGTAAGGGATTCTGGGCATTCGGTAACGGATGTATCTACAATAATAAATTCATTCCTGCAGACCATATGGGTATCGTCCATCTCCATGACGAAGACAAGGAAATGGACAACTATTACCTGCAGGGCGCATCAGATATCTATGCTGACGATACCTCCTATTTCGGATTCGAACGTCAGTTCATAAAGCCGGACACGCACGCCAGTATATCGCTACGCGATTTCTCCACCATCATGGTAGAGGTGTTCGGAAACAATGCCAAGATAGCCATCTGCTATCTGCTGGCTTCCCTGTTCAGGGATGTCATCACCTCATATACCACCAACTTCCCGCTGTTGAACCTATTCGGCCCTAAAGGATCCGGAAAGACGGAGCTGGGTATTACGCTGATGCGGTTCTTTACCATCGGAGACCGACCGCTGAACCTGCGTAACACAACAGCACCAGGATTGTCACAGGCTCTTGCCATGTCGGCTAATGGCCTATGCCACCTCGACGAGTATAAAAACACGCTCGACATGAAGATCATCGAGATTATCAAGGGCGCCTATGACGGTGTCGGACGCGCGCGTATGGATATGGACAGGGGAAAGCAGATAGAGAAGACTCCGGTTGACTGTGGCGTTATCGTGTCTGGACAGGAAATGCCAACACTCGATATCGCCATGTTCTCACGAATGATATTCCTCACGCATGACTCTACGACACACGACAGGGCAGCCAAGGATAAATTCAACCATCTGGTAGATATCCGGAAAATGGGGCTGCAGCATCTGACACAGGAGATTCTTTCACACCGGCAGCTCTTCGTCAGTTCCTTCTACGAAAACTACAATGACGTTACGAATGAAGTGTATGATCATATCGACGGAGCGCAGATAGAAGACCGACTCTGGCGTAACTGGGTTATCCTGCTGACAGCATACAAGACGCTATACCGTACACTCGAGCTGCCGTTTGATTACGAAGAGATGAAAGACCTCGTCATTGCAGGCATCAAGCGTCAGAACTCAGAGGTTCTCTCCAATAACGAGCTGGGCAACCTGTGGAACGCCATGACATACCTTAATGAAGAGGGTATGATACATGCCGACGCTGACTTCAAGATACGCTATCTGCGTAAGCTTAAGACAGATCAGGTTGCCAAGGAGTATAATACGGATACACCAATTCTCATGATTCGACTGAACCATTTCATCGGCCAGTACAAACGCATGGCCAAGCAGCAGGGTGAGTCGGTGATGTCAAAGGATTCTATCCGCTACTACCTGACCACATCGACGGCATACCTTGGACAGAAGAATTGCGAAAGGTGGAAACAGTACGAGGACGGCAAGCCAAAGGTGGAATACCGGCAGGTTGACAATGAACATACCAAAGCCGTCGAGATATCCAAGTTCGACAGATGTATGTGTTTCGACTACCGTATGCTGAAGGATAAATTCGACCTGAACCTGGAGACTGTTTCCGGAGAGCAGGCAGACACTATGGAAAAAGACTATCTTGAGCAAGAGGCTAAAGAAGTAAACGAGACCATCGAACCGAGTTTCTTTTAACAACATATCATTTTTAAAGGATTTTATCATCTTTGGAATGCCTGGCATGAGAATGTCGGGCATTCTCTTTTTGGTATGGCAAAGCCTTTTTTCCGGAACATTATCTGTTTAACGCGCGTGCGCGCGCGATAAAATCGCTGCACACAACTGCACACAACTGCACACAAACTTTTTAATTTATTGATTTTCAAGTATATAACATAAAAACAATAAGAGTAAAAGGCTGCACACAAACTCTAACATTTTGCACACACGTTGCACACAAAAATCTATTTTGCACACAAAAATGGGGTTTTGCACACAAAAAAAAAGGTTTGCACACAAACTCAATTTGAATTAACGTGCTATAATTCAGATAGTTATGCATTTGTGTGCAGTTGTGTGCAGTCGTGTGCGCCTTTTTGGGTATACGTGCGCGAGTTTATTTTTGGTGCGGAAAGTTTGGATTTATTATGGAAAACCTCTATCTTTGCAGGCAAATCTGAAACATAATAAACATGAGTGAGTTCCTTATCTACATCAAATTACCAGCCTATGAACGTCAGTGGTGCCTGAAGCGATTCGGAAATCCATGCGTATTCCCCGCTCAGTCGAATATCAATGCCGTTATCCGCCATTTCCTAAAGCAACCGCCGGAAGGCTACGTGCCTAAGACGAAGCAGAGCGATGAGGTGGCCATTGTCATTCCTTTCTCTAAGTCCAAGAATCCGAGAGACTACCACTACCTGACAGAACCGGGCAGAGATGGCATAAAAGAGGCCATCGACGATCTTTTCCGTATTCACCTGTATGAAAGCCTGACGGATATCGGCTGTCGTGGAGTCAGCCAGACGAATCTCATCTACGACTGGATGGCCGACAACGGAATAGACATTGACCAGTTCGACAATGTGCGGCAGAAATTCTACCGCATCATGGAGTCTTATCGTAAAAAAGCAGGAATAAATGTCACACGAGGCTATAAACACGAAAATATCTGAAAAATATTTTGATGTCATCGTGCGCCTTTTTCTTCATACCCGTACAAAGTAATACAAACCCAAACAAATACGTACAACAATGAACAGTCTCATTCATATCAAAGAAGTGGCTTATTGCCCATGCTCCGAATTGTCGGGAATGAAATTCCTTGGAGCGTCAATATGTAAGATTCCACAAAATGTTAATTTCACGAAAATTAACAACCTTGTAGGTCTTGCAGCCGTAAAGATGGAAGACGAGGTAAAGAACAGGCAGCGCACCTATTCGGTCACTCTTACCTTCCAGGTCGCCTGTAAGAGGGTCGCTCAACTCAAGCACCAATCATTCCTGCTTACGACCGTTAGCGGTGAAAGATTACTGTTAGGCACAGATGCGCGTCCATACCCTATTATAAAGGAATCCAACCCGTATCCGGATAAGCCGGGAGACTCAGTCCTGAAGACTGTCACTGTCTCTTGGAATACCCTCCATCCAATGCTTGCTATCGTATAGTACAAGTATTTTCTATACAGTTTCCGGCTCCTTATCTTTGCAGCAAATGTTAAGATAAGGAGCTATTATATGAAGTTCGATTTTTATATCACAGGTACCATCGGCGTCGTCTATGACTGGTGGACTGGACAGAAGGGAACGACCGCAGATCAGGTAAAGACCTTCCTTGCCGGCAACAAGGATAAGGAACTGAACATTGCAGTCAGTTCTTTTGGCGGCTACCTCGATGAGGGTATAGCCATCGGAGAGTATATCAAAGCTCACGGCAACTGCAACATGTACATCATCGGTATGACTGCATCTGCAGCCACAGTGCTGTGTGAGAAAGCCAAAAGCGTGAAGATCGCCAAAGGCTCCATGATGCTCATCCATAACTCCAGCTACATGATGGACGTCTGGACGTCAGCCAACAAGCACGGTATTGACAAACTCATCGAGGAGTTCAAGAAGCAGCGTGACGACTTGGACACCTTCGATAAGGCAATAGCCCAGATATACGCTTCCCGTAACGGCAAGTCACTGGAAGACATCCTCGCAAAGATGGATGAAGAGAAATGGATGCTTGCCGACGAGGCACTCGAATTCGGTATCGTTGACGAGATCCTCGATGACAACATGCTGCAGTCACAGTCAAAGGCTGTCAAGAATGCCTATGCGACGCACGAGGGTCTGACAACGCATTTCGGACTTCCCGACATCCCTTTAGAGGAAAACGAGAAGTTGCGCACACCGTCCTTCTTGGACCGTCTGAAATCCATCGGTCGCGATATCATGAATATCGTGAAGGACGATGAGGAAGATGCACCTGCAGGCAATGGTGAGCCTGCCCAGGATGAAAACCAAACCAACCAAACCAATATTAATACGCCAATGAAAGAATTGATTCTGAATCTTGTATGTGCCTTATTGGCCGTCAAGTCGTTCAATCTCAACGAGAAGAACGAAGCAGTTCTCAACCAGGAGCAACTGCAGAAGATTGAAGATGAGTTGAAGGCGAAGGATGATCTCATCCAGCAGCTGAAGACTGAAAAACAGGCTGCCGAGGACGCAAAGAAGACGGCAGAAGACGCTTTGTCTAACCTCCAGCAGGAGTATGACAACTTTAAGAAGCAGGCAGGTGACGACACTACTGTGCACCCTGCCGATGAAGAGAACAAGAAATCCTTTGCTTCCGCTAAGGATCTTCTCGAAGACATCAACAATTTAATGTAATAGGATTATGGCTAAGATTCAAGACATGACCATTGACGAGCTCCAGGAGGCCATCACCCCTGAGCTTCTGCGCGAAAGCTGCCAGCAGTTTCAGCGCCAGCTGATTACAATGCCTTTCCAGACATTGCAGTCTCAGACCGCCAAGTATATCACAGTTCTCCCCGGTGTTCGCAACCAGATTACATTCGGAGAGCTGGATGGTGATGCACAGCTTGCTCCTTGGAGTGAAGACAACGTCGACGATGCTGACTACGCTATCGAGGGACGTACCCTTGTGGTATATCCAGGCAACTGTGCCAAGAACTTCCGTGCATTGCCTCTGCTGCACAGCATCTACGGCGACAGCATTGCCCAGGGCATTGCCATCTCTAAACAGGATGTCGCACGTAAGATCGTCAGCCTTTTCGCTGCCAAGATTGGTATGCATATCAACGACGTTGTATTCGTTGGCGGTGTGCGTAACAAAGCCGGCAAGACTACAGCCGACCTGTTCGACTCTTTCGACACCATTATCGCCAAGGAGATCCTGGCTGGCAATATTGCTGCTGCCAAGGGCAACTACATCAAAATCGGCGCTATCGACAGCACCAACGCTGTCGAGAAGCTGAAGGAGGTTTGGCGTGCTGCCAACAAGATGCTGAAGCGTCTCGGAAAGGTGTACATGTACATCTCCCCGGAGGTGTACAACGCCTATGTAGATGACTACCAGGCTCGTCACGGCGCTCTGCCATACAACCAGAGCTTCGACAAGGTCTATCTCGAGGGCTCTAACAACCGTTGCGAGTTTGCTGTGCTCGACAATATGGCAGGTTCTAACTACATCAAGATATCGATCAAGCAGAACTTCCTGCTCGGTACCGACATCTTCGGTCAGGAGAACCATGTAAATGTCGGTGTTTACAAACCATGGGTTTGCACCTTCGAGTACGCAGGTATCTACGGTGAGGAAATCCGCAGCCTCTCCAAGGAGGTCCTGATGGTTGCCGATATCACGGCAGATTCTGATCCAGATCCGGAGCCTGAGCCAACACCTTCCAAGAGTGACGTGACAGTATCCTTTGAGGATGCCGTGAAGACTGCTAAGGTCGGCGTAGAGTTCGCAGGTCAGGTGGCTACCACCGATCCCGCAGGTAAGACACTCGCCTATACCTCTTCTGATACGGAGGTTGCTACCGTCAACGAGTCGACAGGTGCCGTGACACTGGTTGCCGCTGGTACCACACTCATCACCGCAGCTTTCGCCGGTGACGACGACTACAATCCCGCACAGGCTTCCTATGCATTGACTGTAGAGCCTGCCGGTGAATAAGTAACAGTGAGGAGGGGATCATCCCCTTCTCACCTCATTGTATAACCAGAAAAATTTTAATCATATGGAATGTGATGTAAAGACCGTATTCGATTCAATCGAAGTTTGTCCTGGTAAGACTTTTATGCCTGGTATTCGCCGTCGCATCTATTTCGCCCCCAAGGCTGATATCGTAAAATGGCCTAAGTTGCCAAAGATTACGGGTGCCAACGGACAGAAAATGGCAGACCTTGCCAAACTGGACGGAGATTTCACCTTGGGCGAAGAAAAGTACTGGAAGTGTATGGATCTGAAGGACGAAGCCTCCAATGTAACGTTCGATACTGTCGGCGATGAAGGTTCTAAACTCGTGCAGAACACTGCCACTGCCATCTTGGCTGGACAATCTGACGAGGTGAAGGGTTTTGCCCGTCAGGCAATCAAGACCGATATGGTGTTTGTCTACCAGCAGCGTGACGGCAAGTTCTGCGTTCTCGGAAACGAGATGTTCTCTACCAAAATCAAAGCCGCTGGAGACACAGGTGCAGAGGCAACGGCAGCTACAACCTCTACCTATACCATCGAGGTGAACGACGAGTGTCCTATCCCCACCTATACAGGCAAACTGTATATCGCCGCTGGCAAGTACATCGACTGTGCCACCGGTAATGAGGAAAAGGACCCCGATCCCGATCCCGGAGAATGATAGAAGCTAGCGAAACGTGAGATAGAATGCCGTCGGCAGTCGGGCAGCAGAAAAACGCCTGACTGCCGATTTACCTAAAACAGATTTTTTTTATGGAACCAAAGCTTAGACAGAACATTGAAGAGTTTCTCGCCATTGCAGATCCTTCTGACGAGAAAATCAAGGAGGCAGCTCTTTGGCTGCTCCGCATCAGCCCCAAGTCACGTGCTATCTACAATACCGCCCAGCGTCGCCCACAGGCTATGCTGAAGTGGATTCGCGCCGACCTTAAAAAGTATGTCGGTGTGGCCTCGCGAGGTCTGGAGCGCTCAGAGGTAAAGGCTTACAACGAGAAGGCTGTAACGCAGGTGCGCCAGACGCTGGCCGTACGCCCGGTGGATGTAAATGCAGAAAAACAAGGCGCCGTTCCCGAAAAGAGCATCCGCGGTAAGCGTGCCGACCACGACAGCCTGCCGGAAAACATAAAAGTCCTCTGGGAAAAGAATTCGGAGCGATGGAAGAAACTGCGCCAGATGCATGAACAGCTGTTGCTGATGACTTCATCCAAGGACTATGAGCCGTGCGACGGTAATGAGCTCTGTCATGTCATGCTGCAGACCGATGCGGATATCCGTAACGACTACAAGCGTTACGATACCTACAAGGCTGGAGACGCGGGCACAGTGGCAGACGACGTGAAGGCTGCAGGTGCAGCACGTACTGCCATCACGCGTGCACTTTCCAGAAAGAACAATACGGAAGAGCAGCTGGAAGCGCTGCAGGATGCAGTTAACCTGCTCTACAAACTGGGTGGCACACAGAAGCCTGCTACAGTCGAAAAACTGAAGGCGCTCGGAATCAGCATACCGAATGTCTAGGGGTATAAACATATCAACCATTCTCCTGCCTCTGTCCGAGAAGCCGATACAGGCCTACTTCGGACAGAGGCTCCATACACTGGGGCTGCTGAAATGGATCGTCGCCCAGACAGGCAGAGCCAACGTCTTTGTCAGCAGCTATTCCACGTCAGAGCCGTTCCTTAACGGCTACTACCTGATGCGCCGGAAAGGCGACATCGCACGGGGGATTATCCTGCTCGACAACAGGGCAGCCCGGAAAACGTTACAGCTCGAACAGCTGCTGTGCAACTGCTTCGATGCCGTATTCCTGGGGCAGAACCACTCCAAGGTGCTACTCATCAAGAACAGCAGCTGGAGCGTTTCGGTAGTCACCTCACAGAACCAGACTTACGGCGATCGTGCCGAGTCAACCATCATAACGACAGATCAAGGCGTCTTCGACCAGCTGATGAAACAGTTCATCTGCTGCTGCAGCCAAGATGCCGTTGAAATAGATATCAAAAATGGAACAGGTATCATTACAGAAAATAAGGGAGCTGGCCAGCCTGCTGCTCACACCGGAGCAGATTGGCGACCTTTTGGGATTGAGTACTGAAGAGCGTGCCCAGTTTCTGAATCCCTTCAGCGAAATCGGACGCATGTACCGGCTGGTACTAGCAGAAGAGGCACAGAAACTGCACAAGCAGACGCTGGAGCTGGCTCGCGTCGGCTCGCCTACGGCACTCGAGAAGGCTGCCGAATGGCTGCAACGTGCACAGTCAAGTATTGAATGAGAAGCGATATCGACATATATGCAGCCAACCTCATGAAGCCCGAAGAGGAGATGAGGAATGACAGAGTTGCCGAGGAAGTCATCGGACGCGTGATTCGTCTGCGTGACGTGTACAACTATATGCTGCGCAATCCTCTCGTAAAAGACCGCACCTATGTCGACTACATAGAGTCGAGATATGGCGTGACGAAGCGTACGGCGTACAGTGACCTGGAGATACTCCATGCCATCGTAGGCAACCTGCAGCAATGCACGAAGGAATGGCACCGCTGGCGCTTCAACAACATGATAATGGAGGGCTACGCCATCGCCCTCCGGCGTCAGGATCCTGCAGCCATCGCCAAGCTGGCACAGCAGTACGGCAAGTACAACCGTCTGGATAAAACTGACGACCTCGATAACCGGTTGTCGGAGGTTCCGCACATCGTCTTTACGTTTGACGTTGCAAAGATAGGCTTCAGGCCAATACCGAATGCCTTTAAGTATATAGACCAGATTATCAAGAAATACGGAGGAACACCTTACGAAGACCTCATAGAGGATGTGGACTTCGTCGAGATTGCGGACGAACCCGATAAAAAGAAAGAAGATGGAGACGCTGGATCAGTATCTGAATAGGGCACAGGCCTATACGCTGGCACTCATGCCGAAGGACATGACTGTCGTAGCCGGTCGTGGAGTGGGGAAGGGACTCATCGCCGCCAGCCTGCTCCGACGCAACATAGAGGGAATGCCGGGCTCGAACACGGCACTGGTAGGACCCAACAGCAAGCGTATGTGGACTAACATCATCCCCTCGTGGGATACCCATCTTCGCAAGTGGGGCTTCGTCGAGGGTGTCCACTATACCTGGGGGCGCAAGCCCGCCAACGCTTGGGGATGGCAGGAGCCTATCATCAAGCCCATGAACTGGGAGAATACGCTTTCGTTCTATACCGGGGCATACGCTACCGTCATCTCCCAGGACCGCAAGGGAACATCAAACTCACAGAGCTTCGACTATATCCTCATCGACGAGGCCAAGTTCATAGACTTCGAACAGTTCAAGGATGAGACGCTGCCTGCCAACCGAGGCAACGGCAACCAGTTCGGCAAACTGTTCTACCATCACGGCATAGCCAAATTCTCGGATATGCCAACGACGAAGAAAGGCTCATGGTTCCTGAACGACCGCGAAAAATGCGACAAAGAGCAGGTGAAAATGCTCGAGGGACTGGTGGCTGCCCTCTATGAGCTGCGCTGCAGGATTGCCGACAAGGTGGCACGGGGCGAAAAAGTCAGCAAGATGGACCGCTTCCAGTTGCGCAGGATGTCACGCGGAATAAATATTCTCCGTGCCAATACATTCCTGTATAAGGAATTCTCCTCTATCGAGAATCTGGAGATACTCGGAGAGGACTTCATTGCACAGTGCAAGCGCGACATGCCACCTGCCACCTTCCGCACGACGATATTGTGCAGAAGGGTGGAACATTCGGAGGACAGCTTCTATAATGCCAAGTCGGACAGAAACCTATACACCAGCGTCGATAAGTCATACATCGACTCTCTGGGCTTCGACATGGAAAAACTTCGGCATGTGGACTGCCGCACGGATGCGGATATCGACGCATCGAGTCCGCTGTATATTGCCTTCGATGCCAATGCCAACATCAACTGGCTCGTAGTGGGCCAGCCCGGCATCGACATGAAGTTGCGAATCCTGAAGTCTTTCTTCGTGAAATACGAACGCAGGCTCCCGGAACTCGTCGAGGACTTTTGCCAGTACTACCTGCCGTTCAAGCGCAAGGAGGTAGTGTTCTGCTTCGACGCTACATTCGTGGGCAACAACTTCGGTATCGACAAAAACGACTTCCACACTGTCATCAAGCACTGTCTCATGGCAAAAGGATGGACAGTGCGAGAGATATACATAGGTCGCCCATGGGCGCACCCCGTCAAGAATGCACTCATCAACCGTATGTTCGTCGGACAGGCTAATTACACCATCATGATCAACGAGGAAAACAACACCGACCTGCTGGTGTCCATCGATTCGGCCATGACCGTGAACAGCACGAACCAGAAGGATAAGTCCGGCGAGAAGAAACCCGAGACGGAGGAAGACCGTCTGGAGACTCGTACGGACGGCTCCGACGCTTTCGACACCCTCTGCATCGCCGTAGAGACAGGCAGCATGTCGGGCGGTGGAACTGGCGGTGGTGGATTTGTTTAGGACAAAGGTACGTAATTCATAGTTTATAGTGTTGAAACCAATTCTAAAACGGTTCTGAATTATTTTATTGTTTTAGGGGATAGCGTCTGCCTGTGAAGGTAGGCGCTTTTTCGTCGATGTGTAGTACTTTCTTCCAACACTTCAGTATGATAGCGCCTGGATCATGCGACCGTCCAGGAGTGGTGCTTCTTGGAGCAGCTGTCTGGGATTTCCCGTACCTACAATCCCCCCTTATGCGCTTAAAAGGTCTACAGTTATCGGCTTTTCATACTGTTTTTGTAGTACTTTCTTCCTACAATCAGGCTGTCAGACAATTCCTATGGACAGACATCTGTGTAGGTGGTGTCAGTCG
>Ga0247609_10002229_pt1 | contig 20961 bp, 13 predicted proteins | sample 172DNAGHGlowgp2_FD_193487 | JGI IMG/M metagenome (GOLD analysis project Ga0247609, IMG submission 193487) | Sheep rumen microbial communities from Palmerston North, Manawatu-Wanganui, New Zealand - 1728 DNA GHGlow gp2 | ecosystem: Host-associated > Mammals > Digestive system > Stomach > Rumen ...
AGAAGCCCTTTCCAAAATCCTTATACGGGCGGCACATGGCAAGGTCTATTTCTTTTATATCTATATTGCTCCCATGATATAACAGCATTAGTAAGCACCTCCATTATTTCTACACACCATCGCCAGATCATCTACCGCATCATCCAGGCTCAATGTATGTTCTATATCGTAATGTTCCTTTATAAACTCTATCCCTTTATGATCATACAGGTAAATAAACGCTTCCTTTGAAGCTATATTGAACCTGTTCGCAAATTCATTCACGCATACCACTGTATAGTTGATCTTCTTTTTTAATTCACTCATAGGAGATCCTCCTTGAAATCTATTTTGCTCATCCCCATATTATTAAATATATCGGCATATGATCCGATATTGATTATCCTACTTTCTCTCGTCAATATGCACTGTTTCTCCGCATCTTAATATTGAAGCATCAGTTCTGCTCTTCCGGCTTTACTAAAATCACCCCACACATTCCACCACCTGTCCATAGACCATCATTGGTAGATTTCACAACCGCATCAACCGTCTGATTGGCCCAGGATGTATTTATCAATTACAAGTTTTTCTTATCAAACAGGTCTCCTTTATGCATCTTCATCATGCGACTCTTTTATTTCAATTATATGTTTTGCATGATCTTCTCCATTGACGCTAATCCCCCACCTATATTGTCCGCTTTGATAATGATAAACGATTACTTGAGGATCTATTTGCGCACTGCATTTTCTTCCCATATAGAAAGTAAAACCTACAGATGATGCAATAAGTAGATGTATTTTTCTTACAGCATATTCCTTTGAATACTTTCGTATATAAGCCCATACCTCATTAGATGCCCTTTCAACAGATTCGTATTTATCTAGTTGATCGTATCCCTGATTATTCAACTTCAACATTACAATATGCTTATCACTCCCAAAGGATCTTTTTATCTCATCTTCAGTAATTTCAAGAGATGTAGACACAGCAACTATTAACTCATTAGACCTTTTTGTTTTCTGCTTTTCTTCTATATCAAACCGCAGATCATAGTTTGCCCCTTCTGATAATTCTTCAAAAACTTCATCATTATGCCTCTTCCGATGAAATATATGTATCTTCGATTGATCGCCAAAATCATATCCTGCTAAAAATGCAAACGGAATGTGTGCAACGCCATAATAACCAACATTTCCTTTACCGGCTTTCTGCTGGATGCTTTTGACTTTTTCATCAATATCTACTAACGCTTGAGTACTCGGAATACCATTCTCAAAACTTGTAACCTGGTTAAGAACATCCGTTTTAACCCAATATTTCTTTTTTGTTTCCACTCCTAACCCACAACCACATTCATCAAATGAAAAATGCTCCAATACATATAGGTGTTCCTTATAAAACAGTTTCAAAAGAAGTGCCACCAGAACTATTAGTGTCAGCACTATAAACAGCATTAAATATTTCTCTGATGCACTTCTTAAAAGAGGGAATAATGCCATCAAAGTTTCATAAGATTCAGATACTTGTGCAAACTTAATTTTCTTTACTATTTCTTCTGCCCCAGTCCCTATTGCATCTACTATAACAAGGATAATTAACACCGATGCATAGAGCCAATTAGGAATTGCTTTTATGATCTTCATTACACATCGACCTCACCTACACTAACAATTCTTTTTTCCTCACCTATCCATATTGATAGGTTCTTTCTCCCCAAAATAATAAAAACCAATATCTCTGAATTATGAGAACGAGACATAATTTGTTTCCAATTGTTATAATCAACATGGGATGGGAAAATCTTTTTCTGATCATGTGTATGCCATTCACCTAAATAGGTAAGCGTTTCATCATAGCTCGACCATAATTCATCCATGTACTCTTGATGGCCTTTTGACGATCTCTTAAACGTAAACCTGCCTCTCCTATCTTCTTCATAAGGTTCAGTCATATCTATAATTGTTATTTTCCTGCCCTCGGCTTTTCCTACAAGAATACCTCCTGCCTCTACCCTATATTGATATTCACGTATATATCTCTCAAAGATTTCTATGACCTTTGGTGAAAATACAATTTCAAAACCTTTATCATCCTCTGTCATTCTCTATCCTTTACATACCTTGCAAAAAGGATTCTTTTTAATCCCACACTTTATTTTTACTCTATCTTTATTGTTCTGATAATATTCGGATGTGATAAATCCCTGTGATAATATCTGTTCATCATCTCCAAACCACGTTATTACACAATTCTCTGCGAGTTCCCCTCTCAGCACAGATATAGCGAGTCGAACCGTATGTATAGCCGTTTGCTGCGAATCCAGTGCGCTATAAGGAACATATGAACCACCGCAACCAGAAATATTCTTCTTAAAGTTCTGTCCCTCTTTAACGAGGCTTATTCTGTTTTCCCGCAATTCTGATGAATCAATATTGGTATATAGGCATTCCAAACACCCCTCTCCATTAGCTGTGTTTGTAAGGATAACATGTCCCCCTATCCCATATGGCTCATTATACGAACAGATAAACGGAACTCTATAATCGTTTTCTCGTAATATACGATTTATTTTTAGGTTTAATGTAGGCTCACCCAACGCAGAAATAATCAAATCGTAGTTCTTAAGTCTATCAGGTTCTTGCAAATATGCCTCAACTGTTGGCTCCTTAAAATCAAGAGAATCTATGTCAATATCAAGGAACTCAGATTCAAGCTGACGCTTCATTAACTGTGCCTTATTGCTTAACTTGTTAGCAAGAGCATTCATTCCTAAATAATGTCGAAACAGGTTCGATTCGCTAAAAGAATCCTTGTCCAGTATATCTAAGTTTCTTACACCCATCTTACATAAGTTTTCAGCTATATAACCCCCTACAGATCCGCATCCCAAAAGCAATATCTGCTTATTTTCCAACTCGTTCATAGCACCTGCCCGATTTACCAAATAGTTGTAATCCATCCTTCTCACATATAAAGGTGTGCACTTGAGTCCTAGCATCATACTCATAGGAACCCATCTATTTGACCTTCCCATTACCAAAAATCCAAATGCAATTTCTCCAAAATCAGATGGAATAACAAGAATTATCGCCTCTATTACCACCTTTTTCTTAATATCTGTATGTTTCTTAAATCTTCTTTTTACTCCATTATCAGTGTTTTTCCTTATATACTGTCGCAGTTCATTCCAGCCATATCTATCCTTTATAGCAATAAGAGGACTTCCTTTTTTCAATCGAATAACCGTGCAATCAGTCAGATACGATTCCTTATCCTTATTTCCTGCAAAGGTTGATCCCAAGGCCCTTGTTTTTTCCTCAGTGTCCGCTACATAAAAGGCTATTGTTCCCGAGTAGTGAATCATCTTACGATTTAAATACGTAGCCTTGCTTATATCTACAGTTGATGTTATAGATTTTTTTGATACCTGTATCCAGTATGAATCAGCCTCTCTAAGTATCTCCGTTCGATACAAATCAGTATTACGATCTATCCGTAGGACACTGACCGCCTGATCATAGCACTCAATCAATAGTTCATTTATATTATTCTCATCTATTAAAACAGAAGACGCATCAAACAGACATATCTTCCCACTTCTCTCTATATGCGGTCTTACTTCATCAATCACAGGCACAAAAAAATCCGGCAAGTTTAATGGAAAATGCTTCGTAAAGCACACCGTTATCCCCAAAGTTTCATCAGCGAACTCTGCAATATATCCTGTTCTTACAGATTCTTTTTTTGTGAATGACACATTTCTCTTAAAATTAAGATTCTCTACAAGCTCATTCAGTTCCATATCATGCCGACTCTGATGTTCCAACCAGGCTGCGATCATACTTTATAGGGAAATCTTCTCCAAATATGCTCTGTAGCTTTTCACAAGCCTTGTTTCGTTTCTCTTCCTTGTCGACCTCCTCCAATGTTTTATTCATACTTTCTATCTTATTGTAAAAATCATCCATCTGTTTCGCCGTCATCTTTTCAAACAGGTCATTCCAGGGCTCTACAATAAGTTTAAGCACGATGGAATGAAGGTACTTACCACTTTCCGTATCATATTTTAATGTGAAAGCGTTCTTTATATTTTCCACCATACTCTTCAATGCAAAAAAATCATTGTATTCAGAGGCATTCGTAAGATAATCCACTGTTTTATAGGGCAGAAAATAATTATACGCAAGAATCGTCAAGGCTATTCCCGTTGGAGCTTCATTTCCATTAGAAGAAAACTTGTGGTTCTTCCATTTTTTTAAATATCTGATGCACCTTCTGAACTGTTGAGCATCCTTACTGTCGGAAAATTTATTTTTTATCTCTGAAATAAGCTCCTGTGGGCATGAAATCTCCCAAATACGTTTATCTATATCGGAGTTTTCTTTTCCTTTTGCAATGTACATTTTCCCGTCCGGATTATTTGATGCATAAACTGCAAAATCAACATGATATGCATCTTCCCCATCTTCCTGATAAGTAACAGTTACGCATGAACGTCTTATTTTTACGCTCTTCGTATGACCCTCTAAAGCATCTCTAACCCACTTTTTTACTTTTATGGGATCTGGATAATCAGCTTTGTCAATATCGAATTTCAATCCAACATCTATGTCATAGTCTCCATCTTCTGGCTTGACACCTGTTCCCATAGCGTAGCTTCCCTGATTAAAATAAGTATAAGAAGCTGCCTCCTCTGAAATATTTTTCTTTAACTTGTTTAAGAGAATATCTCTCTTTTCTCGTAAAGTCTCATTCTCATCTTCAAGTTTTATGTTGTCATGAAACTCAATAAACTCCTTTTGAAGATTCATCCTACTTCCTCCTTCCTACTCTATCCCCAAAGCCTTAATCACTGCATCCTCTGGACTGCTATAAAACGATATCTGAAACTTAGCAAACAGCTCAGATGGTACAGTAGGTATATCTGCCGCACTGCTCATAGGTATCAGTATCCTCTTTGCCCCGGCATCAAAAGCCACCTGTAGTGTTGATGCCAGTTCTTCTACTCTGTTAATCGTGCCGCCTATACTCATAGAGCCGAGCACACATAACTGCGGCAATACCGGCTTATCTAATGCAACGCTACAATAAGAAACCATCGCAGGCAATGATATGTTGCTATCCAACCCTACTCCCTGGCAGTCCTGTATATGCATCAGATAATCTTTATTCTCTGTGGATATAGATGCACTAATCTGTTTTGCATTCGCCTTGAAATAATTCTGTGCAGTCTTTACAGACTCTTTCGTTTCTTTAGCACTCTGCATACCGGTAACATCGAACTTGCCTCCGCCATTTGTCATCGTGCTTTCAAACTTAAAGAGACCCATCATGCCATTTGTTCCGTTCGCCACAGTATAAACGTGACCAGGCTTGCCGATACCCTCCGGTATCAATGTCCCACCACCCTGCTCTAAAACAGGCACCGATATTTCTTCGAGATTGGAGTTCCTTATATATGTGAACTGAACATCATAAAACTCCATGCCACCTATCTTCTTAAGCTGTTCTTTAACACGCCTACGACCTTCGATGGCATATTTTAGGATTTCTTCCATATCCTCTTCTGTATATCTCTCGTCGGGGTATAAAAGTTTTGTCAGACCGGACACCATCTTCCTTACCGCAATGGTATCCCTCTGATTCAAACATCTTCCAAGCTTAAAGAACTTATCATAAGCATCTGTTTCTGGAACCTTACGCATCTCACGCATGAACTCCGCAAGGTAATCAGATATAAATCCGTAATTATCGGTAAAGAACTCCGGCCTCATTTTGGGAATCTCCCATCCCGGAATATAGCAGTGCATTCTATCGAAAAAAGCACTATCTATCATCGCATCCGGAAATGGCTCAAAAAGATGCGAGGTCTTAAGCAAATAATCAACGCTCTGATTTACATTTCCTACAAAGACCATAGACGCATTCGCCTGTATAGCATCTTTGCCTCTTGCAAAGGAACCTGATGCCATATAGTCTTTCATGATCTGTACACCATCTTTATCCTTAAAGCTGATTCCCGCCACCTCATCAAAGGCAACGCAATCCCATAATCCGACCAGACCGACCTGTCTTCTGCCCATGTTGTAAAACAGGTTTGCAACGGTAGTCTGTCCTCCTGAAATTAAGATGGAATTTGGAGACAGTTCCTTATATATATGAGATTTGCCGGTTCCTCTTGGTCCCAGCTCGCATATATTCACATTGTTTTCAACAAGCGGAACCAGTCTTGTAAGCAGATGCCACTTCACACGATATTCAAACTGTGTCGGCTCCATGCCACAAGAGCGCAGAAGCAAGTCAATCCACTCTTCCTTGGTAAACTGTCCTCTTGCCTCGATTATTTCATTCTTGTCCAAATTAGGCATTTGAATCGGAGTGATTTCTCCAATGACAAAGGGGCTGTTTTTCTTCTCATCCTCGTTATAAAAATAAGTAAGATCTACAATGCACCATATACCGCCAGCAAGCAGTTTCTCATAAGAACGAACATATTTGGGATGCACATATATTCCTTTTATCCCAAGAAATAGGAAATCCGCTTCATACTGATCTGTTCTTTCATTCAGTTTCACACTGACTTTATCTATGACAGTATGATTTCCCTCTTCCTTAATCCTCGCCTTAATCTGTTCAGCCTCATCCGGACGCACATAGTTATCAGCAAGGATCTTTTTTACCTGCTCAATCCCTGCCTCCACTTCCGACTCATCATCCGAGGTGCAATAATTACCAAGTAAATACTCCAGCACATATGTCGGGACATTTGCACTGTCCTTAATTTTTTTCGTTGCGCCTTTTGGTACTACTCTTCCCGAAAAGACCTCAAATACTTTTTTGTCTAGTTGATCCATGAACGCCTCCTTAGAACATCTTGAAATTCAAGATATCTATCGTAAACTGCTCCCGTTCTATATACTCATCCGGTTTCTCAATATTTCTTAGTATCAGATAGTACCGCTTGCTCCTGTCAAACTCGATATTCATAAGGTTGAAACGTATCTTTGTGCTTCTGGAATCCACATCATCACTATCTGACGCTGCAACAAAGCGATATTCACCAGACACCTTATTGCCATCTTCATCTACAAGGTATGTTTCACAAGTGATCGCCTGCTTACGCTCTTCAACCTTTTCATACTGCCCAAACTCGAGCGTAAAGCTCCTATTGGTAATCTTTCTGGTTATACTCTTCAGCCTTACACCTACCGGTGACACAGCCTCTTTATTGCTAGCCGCCCTTAATTCGCCAATATGAATGATCGGAACAACTATCTCTTGAAGGGATGTGCCGCCATGAACATACTGTAATCCACCGCCCTGTGTCTTAAACAGATCATATCCATACGGAGCTATAACCTTATACTCACCATTTGAAACGGTATCCAGCGTAAACTCTAATGTATACGGAATCTCAATATTGTTATCCGTAACAATATACCGTTTTGATGTATCAGGCTCATGGAGAGACACTATATTTCCATATTTCTGAGATTCTTCTACTTCATTTCTTCTATATAAGAATCCATGGTCAGCCGTCACATAGAAGTTGGAAATCTGCAAGTTATTGTAAAGCTTTCTGATAAGCGTAAGTATTTCATCCACAGCATTTTGCGCTACGTCAAAGACTTTACCTTCGTTATGTTCTCCCGTTTCATCCATAACATTATGGTAGATATATACAAGGGACTTATCTGCCATATATGACCGCAGATCATTTCTTGACATATTATTTATTTTTTCATAACGGATTGCCGCATAAGATGCTTTCTTTGCCTTTAATACTGCATCCCTCGCAAGCGTATCAACAGTTGACATGGAATCAACCATCACAAGTTTATTTGCGTATTCCATTATTCGATGTGGCAACAGCGAGGCCATTCCGAATCTTGTCTCTGATGGTATGGGCGAAATAGCAAAATTTATCTCTTCGTTTCCATTCAGAACTGTATCTACCTTGATCTTCTCATACAGTTCACGACCTATCTCATAACGGAAGCCATCAGAAATGATCACGAAACATTTCTTGTAATTCTTATTCTGAACTTCCTGATAGAAGTTTCGTGACATTTTTATTCCAGGGAATTCCCAATTGCCCTGTTCTTTAAGTGCATCGCTAAAAGCCTTTCCAAGCGGATCAAGGAATTTTCCTTGGTACGACCGTTCTACCATCCCCAGTAATTCTTCAAGCTCTGTTATAGGATTTTCGATTTTATTATAATTTGCACATATTCTGCGATAATAAGTATCAACAAGATAGTAGGATTCCGCATACTTCTGTACATATTCTGTTGCCAGCAATCCGGTAGATATAGGAGCATCCAATTTTTTAAAGAATGCCATAGTAGATCCTAATAGGGCATATTCCGCCTGATGCTTTTCATACCACATAGAATTGAGCCGATCTGATATAACACGTTCAAAAGTGTTATAATCAAGGCTTCCATTCACAAGGCTTGCGGAAATTTTCTTTATGATGTCAACATCTATACACTCGAAGATATCAGCTGTCTGAACACAGGTAATGTCTCTGGAAACAAGCAATCCTTCAACTTTAAGCTCAGTTGAAATTCTCTCCTGAAGAGCATCATATCGCTTATCTGTCTTGATTTTATCCACGAAGAATTTTGCATCCATCTGTCCCGGTCCCTGGATCTTATACTGATCATAAAAAGACGGAAGTTCCTCAAATTCTGCTTTCTGTTCCAGTAGTGCGGTAAACATGAAACGCTTGATAAGTGTACTTATCTTCTGGTCGCCCTCATAGTTGTAATATCTGCATATTTCATCCCAAAGGTATTCCTCAAAGCCAAACTTCTTAAGGTCTGCGTATTTTGATGCGTTATCATTATCAAATACGAGTTCCGTCAGCACGCTCTCTATGCTTCTGGAAGATGCCTTTACAAGAACACACATCATCGCCATACGAAGGTCCGATGGTTTCATCTCATCATTAACATTAACGAAGTTGGATAGTTTCTTTGTCCTTCCCTCTGCATCAAAGAATTTAGAATGCCATTCAATTACTCTTCTAAGGTCAGTATTTGTAAGATTCATACGACGCATAGTAAGAGCTACAGTGTCCGCATAATACTCTTCGCTGTACATTAAGATATCCAACAACCAGTTTTCATTATCTGCCGGTTTTTCTGACGGAACATATATTAGGAAATTAGATTCCTGATCGTCATGTTCTATTGTTTTTTTGATGGCAAACTCATTTTTATCGCACACCAATACCCGGCAGCAATCGTAACTGTCATTACAAATATCATCCTTGAAATTTGCAGGTGGATCATACCAGAATATTACTTTGCGTCCACTGGTATTATCCTTATTAAAGAGCTTTATTATTTCTTTTCTGGCTTCCTGATAATCAATGCTTGCCATATTTTGTTCTCACTTTCAAACTTATGAATCTGTTTTTTCCGGCCATATCAGTTTTAGTAAATCTCCATACGCATTCACAACAAACTGATGAATCTTTAACATTTGCTCGTCCATTTCGGCTGCACCATAACTTTTTGAATCTTTTTCAAATGATGGTATTTTACCAATCATATCAAGGCTGTCTGTTTTTACTGAAATTGACACTCCCGGATCATAGTTATGCTTAACGGTATTGTTATAATCGCGAAGGTACTTATATTCGTCAGCTGTCATAACCCTCGTAATATAGCTCTTTACACTTTCATCCGAAATGCTATCTTTTTTCCTTGCGATTGCCCCAAAATCAACTTGACCCATGTTAATATCCTGGCAGTAAAACTGTGCAATAATCTGAGCTATATAATCCAAACTGTTTCTACCGAATTGAAAGAAGCTTTGAGTATATATACTCACAAGGAAACGTAAACTTACATTAAGCCCATCAATACTGATAAGATCGCCCGGCGGGAAAGAATATTTCTCACTTTCTCCTATCTCCACATCTCCTTTTATAATGCTTTCAAGATTTGTTTTCTTCCTATCTAAACATTCTTTTATCAGATGGCGGTATGCTCGCATAGCCTCATATGCATTATATGCACTGATAAAATATTTCCATGTGCCTTCATGTCCTTTGCTTATCACATCAGCCTTGTCAATTTTCATGGTTGCCTCACTTCAAGGGCGAGAGAAGATCTTTCTTCACCTTGCTTCCACCGTCCGTAACCAATTCTATTCCCTGGAACTTTGCGTAATTCACCTTAACGCCATCATCCAAGTCAATGGAAATATACTGGTTTGCCATATGATCAAGTACCTGGCCATATTCAACAGCCTCATTATATGCAGCAGCAAGATTCTGGCGTTCCTTTTCATATCGAATCTTCTCTCTGCCCTCTGAATGAGCAATTCTTCCGTTAAGCTCATCAAGTTCATTCTTCTTACGGGTAGATTCCGGCAGGAAGTACTTTCCATTGATACGGGCAAGAGTATCTGCGTTATATCTATGCATATAGATTAGACACTTAAACCCTGCTTTCTTGCCACTGGTAAAGAGCCAGTATATAGGGCGCTTCTGATATATCTTCAGATGATCTGCATAAAAGCCATCATTCAAATAGCGATTGAGCGTCTCCTCCGATGATTCATGGCTATTTTTGCCCAACGCTTCTGCAATGAAATCAATATTTGCTCTGTAGGTATCCTCACCAAATATATGCTTTATCAAATCTATCAATATGGTAGTCAATCCATCTTCCATACCTATACCTGTATAGATTGGTATTATCCCGTCGTCATCTGGCTGGTATGACACATATTTTGATGAATCCCACTCGCCTCCGGCATATGCAAGCCCCGGAGCATCAAGGGAATATCTCCCCATAGCAACACCTACAAGATATGAAATTAATGACCGTACATCACGCTCCTTGTCTGCAAGCCGAACCGTGACATCCTTATCCTCAACCTCCGGCGTAAGTTCATCCTGCAAGCCGTATATGTCTATAAATATGCGATTAAGCTCTTCTTCATTGGCTTTCAGTTGATCAAAACGATTCTTGCACTCTGCTTCCCAGAATAAATAACATGCTTCTACTGAACCCTTAACCTCAGGGCTCTCCCCATAATATGTAGCCACATTTTTAACAGCCAATGCTCCTCCATCAATCGCATATGACCTCTCTATTTGAAGGAACGGATGCATCTGAAAATCCCATGATACTTCATATGCGTTCCAATCTTTTTTACTTATAGACACATTTTCTTCCACTAGTTCTGTAGTCTTATTGATTTCCTCAGTTGTATATGGCACCAACAGAATATCTCGAATATTTAAATTCGTTGTAGGATTTATGACTTGCAATATTTTTGACATAACCTTCGAGTTAAGTAATCCTAATGTATGCCATATTTCTGACTTATTATCAGGATAATAACTTGATCCTGATACATCACAAAGAAAGCCTTCCTCAACATACCTGAAAGCCATATCAGACATGGAAATCAAAGACCAAGTAACTGCATTTTTAAAGAAATATGGTCGATTCTCTGTTCTGGATCTTACCAATGAATCACCATTGTTAAACCAATGAATAACATAATCTTGATTTCCCGCCCACTTTCTGTGAGTTCCACCTTTTATATATGGATAGTATGTATTTGCCTCCTTCAACACTTCATAGTTAGTCTCCCCAAATGTAATTCTGTTAAACCCGACTTCATGCCATAGTTTTAACATAACATCGACATTTCCTGTAATAATTCCCTGAAATGAATATCCGTTTTTCTCCAAAGGGGGATTCTTAAAACAGCCACGCATTTTATCAGTAATCCAATATGCCGTTGGAGCATCTGTTATACAGTAAAAATCCTCATATCCCGATTTATACCTCCCAGTACCAGAAAGAAACACATTCTTTTTTGCATCCTCATTTTCACCATCTACTAATCGACAATAAACACCTTTATAATTTGTAATATGCGTATTTCTCGCAATAAATGCTGTCGTCTGAACTCTTTCTCCTGGAATACTATCAAAGGCGTGCTTGCCCAAATGCGCCATAGTTACTATATCCATGGTCCGAAATAGATTTTTTCTTAAATCAGAATAACTAGAAATAAACATCCAACTATGCATATTTATCATAGACATATAACCGTTATTTCTCGTAAATGATGTTTCCATAAACATTGCAAACATATCTGTTTTGCTATTTGGATAATTTCTTACTGCATACTCACTTACAACTTCTTCCATAGACGAAATAGGTCTATAAGGCGGGTTCGTAATCATCACATCATACTTGCCCGAGAGAATCTTAGCTAGATTTGAAAGATCTTCTAATCTCTTAATTCCAACGCTAAGAAATTCTACATTGAACAAGGAAGATACCGTACCCTTTATCTTTTTTATCGCACTATCAAGGCACTCAAAATCTATCGCTTTCACTTTCAAAAGCGATCCTATAGTCTTTCCGTTTTCAAATGTATCCACAATATAGTCAAACAGTGCTATCTCATCGTCTGACAACAGATTCAAATCCTTAAGATGCTTTTTATATCCCATCTTTTTCAGAACTTTTGAATCTTTTAACTCATAGACATGAGGTGTTACATAATACTGGTCGTTAAAAAATCTGTTATTTACGCTTCTCGCCTTCATAATCAACGAGAACGAGGCAAGCTGCGCGGCACGCTTGTCAACATCCAATCCGGTAAGGTTATTCTTCAGAATCAGAGTAGGTATTTCTCTCGACTGATACCCCCTCTCTTCATACATCTTGTAAAGAAGATCAAACACATATACAAGGATGTGACCGGAGCCGCAGCAAGGCTCAATGATCTTTATTTCCTCCGGATTAACATTTTTATACTTTATTTCATCGATCTTCTCTTGCACTTCCTCTGTCTGCTCTGCATCCTCAACATAGTATTTCATCTCTGAACGGAGCATGGAATCCGGATAACTCTCAAGCCACAGCCTTCCAACTGAGTTCTGTGCCATATAACGCACAATCCAGTCAGGTGTAAAAAGCTGTGTAACTGCAGGCAGGGTATCTTTTGTAATAGTCTTCTTGGACGCATATACCGCATCCTTTTTGGATGAAATATAGAACTGATACATCCAGCCTATAATTTCAACATCATCCATAAATGCTTCTTCCGGAATCTCATTCAGTTTGGTAATAACTGTTTCACCCTTTAACAGATTCTTAGGCAGTAGCAGTTCGAGATATCCCATGTCGGTACTAAACAACATAGGCAGGATTTTAGCCAATACATTACACTGGCAAATAAGCACATGGCGGAACAATTCTTCTATTTTGCCTTGCTGTTTGTACTCAGAGCATAAACTCATATTCAGATGAAGATCATCCTTTACGAGATTCAGGTTTTTCATGATCTCAGGCTCTATTCCACCTGACGGATCAGAAAGAACTCTGAAACCGTGTGACAAGAATCCGTGCAGCTCCATAAAGCGTAATGCAACGAATCTGTTAAACCATGTATAGGCAAACTCTTCAATAACATTCCGATATCCGTTTCTTGACACAAGATCAATGATATTCAGTCTTTTCCCATAAAGGTCTGCAGGATAGGATGTAGGATCCCCATCAATAGTGGTGACATCGCCTACCTGTTTTGCTTTCTTAATATCATTGTCATCATTTATCCCGAGTGCCTTTAATGAAACCTCTATCTGATTTTCAAGGTTTTCTTTCGCCCATGTGGAATATCTCTGTAAGATTCCTTTATCCATTTCCCAACTCCTTATCCGAGATCAATCTCGTCATTGTTTTCTAGCTCTGCCAAAAGCTTTTCACGGATTGTGTCAAGTACCTTATCCACATCCTGTGCAGATGTAATCTTTTTATTAACTGTAGGCACATAGTCAATAATGCGAACTCTCTTGGCTCTTACCGGTCTGTCATTTCCTTCATTCATTACAGAAGCAATAAACTGCTTAAATCCGGACAGATTGTTTGCACTTGCAGTAACATAAGAATCCATGTTTGCAGTCTGACTTGTTAACATGCCAAGCCAATCCTCATATTGACTTGATACGCTATCCGCTTTTTCCTGAATACGATTCTTCTGTTCATCAGTAAGATTGCCGCCCATAGCATCAGACAATTCCCGAGCGACCATATCTCTGTCAGTTTCAATCCTCTTTTTTGTTGCTTCAAGCTTATTTTTTAGTATTTCATCCTTTGCCGAGCTTGCCTGAAAAACAAGATTTGCTAACTCGTTCATCCTTGTAAATGGCATATCAAGGGATATGATTTCATTCATCCTGCCGACTACATCATCCAGCTTCGACAGATCCTGCAATGTGCTGTTTTGTGCATACCACTTACAGATATCCTTCGCATCCTGATAGTTTTTCTGCTGATTACTTCCTTCCTTATAAAACGCTTCCAGTTGCTCAAGTGTCTCCGCTTTATCTTCGAGGCTGCTCTTTCTGTTTATTATCTCTTGGAAGATTGATACAGTATCTGAAGCGTGCAATATAGCATCAAAGTCCTTAAATACCTCTGCCGCTACACTGCATCCTGCATAATCTGAGCCGTATCTCTGCTTAAGTCCGCTCAGGAAATCTTTTTTCCTGCTAAAGAATGACACAACTCCCTCCTTTAGCTTGGACTCCTCTAATGGCAGATTTTCTGAATATGTTTCGGACATGATTCGCTTTACTGAATACAGTATCTGCTCATCAATCTTCTCCTGTAATCGGATTACCATTGTATCGGTATTATTCTTGCGAACAAGGTCGTTCTTAAATGAAGTATTATTCTCATCCACTTCATTATCATGAATAAATATCTGAATCTTGTGATGCTTCCACAGGACTCCGATCATCCCTTGAATATCAAGTTCCCGCCAACCATAAGGTTTCTTGGAAAAACTGTCTATAAGGCTTTTTACAGTAACTTTTCTGTGAATATCTGCATCATCCTTTATTTTTGAACATATTTCATCATATGCACTACTGTTGGAATGACCGGATATATCATCACCTGTTACGGTCATATTATTATCATTAAGCATGGTCAGAATGCTTCTCTGATCCTGATAGAAAAATGATACAAGACCCAGCTTAAAGTAATCATGCTTTACCATTTCCTTCAAAGCATCCTGTAGGCGATCCTTGCCGTCTTTTTCCTTGATATCCAACTTTGTACCGGACAGATATATAGGTGCTGTCCTAAGAACTGTCCGTATGATATCTTCTGCTCTCTTGATACGATCAGACATCTCAGCAGATTTTTTACTCATGATTTCCGTCAAGGACGCAGACATCGTTGCACTGTTATTTCTCTTAAATGTACTGATCTTATTTGCACGGATCAGCTCGTCTATATAAGTACCTTCAGACAAATCCACTACTATAGAATTTGTACGGACTGACTCAGCCTGGAAGTCTGTTTCTGACCTCTCACTTGAAAACTGAGTCAACACCTTTATTGTTATATTGTCCTGACTGAAGGATCCTTTTATTTCAGAATCAATATAGCGATTCAAGCCAAAATCATATCTTCCTTCATATCTATATTTATTGCTTTCAAGGATTCTGTCATAAATAATGTCAAAGATGGTGCGCTGAACTTCTCCTTCGTTATAAGCCGAATTAATAATCTGTCTGTTTACATCCTGTTCGGCATTAGTAAGGAAATCATACTCTTCTCCATTTTTCTGGATAAGGGTCTCCTCTTCAAGTTGGCTGAGTGCTTCGAGTATTTTATTTTTCAGCGTAGCCTTTTCAGCAGAGATGTTATCCACCATAAGAGTGGCCAGCCTGTCAATGGTTGCAGGCATTTCCTTAACATGCTTGATCATGAAAAGTACACGCAACACACGTATTGCAAATGCGTCCAAGCTTGCACGCCTTTCAGCATTTGAAAATACTGTCTTTATGTCATAATCAATGAATTCTTCTATAGTAGAATAAAAACTGTCAAACGGAATAAGGATTCCGGATTCAAGATCAGCAGCTGCTTTCGCCGAATTCTGGAAAGCTGAAAGAAGAGATCTCTCATTTTGTGAAAGATGACGCCCCTCGCTCATTCCATGCTCACGTATGGCCTCGAATACCTTCTGAAGAAGTTCAAACTGGTACGAAACAAAAGGATATACATTTTTAAAATCCTCTGCATCCTTATATCCGGACCATGTTGGCTTTGCCTGGAAAAGAATAAGTTGAGACAGCTTATTACTGTTAGCATCATAAAGTGCACGAAGCGGTGTGTCTGCAATCTCCTTTTTCTCAAGGATACGTTTTTTAATAACTTCATCCGCATTTGCTCCACTGAGAAGTAATCTGGTATCGAAACGTCCCTGTATTTTCGAGAAATCCTGCTGTTTATCCTTCGTGCTGTCGATCATAGCTTTCAATTCCTGCTGTGATGTCACAACAACCCATGCCTGACCACGGCAAAACTTACCAAGATCTTCCACGCAGGTCTGAAGATTTAACATGAGCTGTGTGTTATCACCAATAAACTGTCCCACCTCATCCATAAGGAAAATGACACGGGTTTTGTTTTTAACACAATAATCATCTACAATCTTCGCAAACTCTTCCGTTGTATTTGTGAAATTTTTTGTCTGGTCTTCGATAAACTGTTTTGCGCTCTCCTCACTCATATTCCGTGCTTCTACTAAAGCCTTAATAATATGATCTCTGTTCAAAAGCGCTTTTGCGCGTGTCTGTACCCAATTTCGACCGGAACTCTCTTCAAATTTGGATATAAAATCATGAAGCTTCCCTTCATTATCCAAGGTGCGCTCAAGGTCAGCCACCCAAGGACTTGTACCGCAATATCCCACCGATTCATTAAAGGCACGGAGCATGATATCCATAATAGCCTGCGTTCTGGTCTTCGAGTCAGATTTAGCCTTGCTATCAATATTGAATAGAACCACTTTATTATCAGCCTTGGCGCATGTCTGAATATCAGCCAATACCATCTGATCCTTTATTTTTCCATCAAAATATTTTGCTGACTCCGTACCATTAACCACTTCATTTTCAAGGATATATCCTAATATCTTAAGGAAGTGCGATTTACCTGATCCAAAGAAACCCGTAATCCACACTCCGATTTTTTCAGTCGGATTATTTATTGATTCCCTATATCTACGGAAAAAAGTACGAAATGATTTTGTAATCTCATCTGTGCATACGTACTCTTCAAGCTCTTGTTTCTTCTGCCTGTCGTCTTCATTTCCTATGGTAACCACTCCCTGTATGGGGCGATCAATTTCCTTTTCAAAGAGCTCTCTAATAATCATTTCCGATTCTCCTTTCTACCAGTGGGAATGCCCTGTAATAATTATCATCATCAAGACGTTCAAATAATCTCAGCGTCATTTTTTCCTTTGTTTCATATCTGCCCGGATACATCATTACGACAGGATTTCTGCGAAAAATGCTTTGCAGATTATTAAGTATCGTATGACTCCTTACGACAGGAAAGGCTTTCCCAACTCCAGTAATAAGGACTATGCTGTTCCCGTCATCCTCAACACCTTCTTTAAATTTATCAAGAAAAGCGTTTTGATCCTCTTCTACAGGCAACAGTGTTTGAAAAACCTCCCTCAAAAGAAGCTCCTTATCATAGTCTTTTTCCATGCGGAGGACATCTTCCATATATCCTTCTTCCTCGATGATTTGCAGCATCATCTCGTAAAGGTCGAATTCTACTATGGATGGATTCCTGTCCTTCAATTTTTTTGTTTCTTTTCTGATCAGCAGCTCGTCTGCCGGTGCATAATCAAAAATATAAAACCGAAGATCATTTCCCGTTCCATATTTCGTCAGGGCTTCTACACTTATCATTCTATCTTCAAGATCTATAAATCTTTCATTCAATGGTCTTTCTTTCATATCAGTCACCGCCCAATGTAGCCTTAAGGTAGTCTTTATCGCCAATCAACTCTATATGTTCCTCAACCGCCGGATGTATCATCATACGATCCACAACAATGGACTTTCTCTCACGATGTCCAAGTCCCGACTCAACAAGGATATTTCTATAACCTTTTGTAAGGCACTTAAGTGTAAATTCGCCCCATTTTGCAACAATCAGGTCAACTTGCTTTTTACTTTCAAAAAAACTGTCGAAGTCGTCTATGGACAAGTACCGTCTTTCCTGACTCATCAATGCATCCCGATATTTCTCAAAAAGGAAATCAAAGAACAATGTGTCAGTCTTTGCTATCGCATATACAAGGATGAATTTGGATGTTTCCACATCGCCGTTATAAAACTCTTTCAGCAGAAACTCATCGAGCGCACACAGTCTGTTATAGATAACGTTAGTTACCTCTCGTCTCCTCTCCAACGATTCTATTTCAACATAATTCTCGTCAAAACATTTTTTGTATAGTTCGTCATAATCAAGACCATCCAGCATCAATTTGGCTATTTTTTTCGCTATAGGATACTTGAATGGTGTCTTCTTTATGGCTGACGAATATGGCTTTCTGTTCATTTTTCGCCTCTCTGTTAGTCCTTTTACACAAATCAGACATTTGTTGTCAGTTTCTCTGTGTACAATAATAACAAAAGCATACTTATATGTCAACAAAAGTGTTCCTTTTCAGATGCAAATTTATTTTTAAAAAATATAAGAGTGTGAAGCCATCGCTCCACACCCTTATATTTACAGACCTCTATCCGAGGCAATGGTATCATTTTGCACCTGTCGCTGTGTTTCTCTTTGGGGGACTGCACTGTTTGCGGCTACTATCGCTTTCTTGGCCGCAAGTCTCGCCCGAAGCGATGGGCGTTCCCCTCTTGCCCTGCGCTTTCGCTCTTCTTCCTCGATGAGCTGCAGTTCCTCCAATCGTTCCTGCTCCGCCTGCCGTGCTTCTCTTTTCTCCTCAGATTTTGGAACTGTATTGCTGAGTACATTGTCGATCTGGTTAAGATTTACCTCTTCAAGCTCTTCCACCTTGGCAAGCGGCTTATATTCTGCCAGCTTCACAAGAAGCTCCGCTGCTTTACGGACATCCTCAATGTTGTCACTCTCTTCTATCACAGTCCCCAGGTACTTTTTATAATCCGCAGAGTTCCCATTTCTTATATCATCGGCTATGTTCTGCACCTGTAACTCCCAGTTATCAACCGTATCCTTATATTCATAGGGGTCAAAATCACTGGAAAAACGGTCTATCTCTGCCGCCAGTTTTGCAGCTTCATCGACATATACCGGCTTTACGGCATCCATATCCGGTTGCGCCCTATCCTGCACAGTTAATCCAGGCAGTTCTCCAACTACCTTTGCATCCGGGAAAGTATCTATGATCTGTCCGACCTTTGAGAGTCCCTCCTGATTATTCCATATCTGTGGAAAATACCGCAGATCATCGAGGTCTATCCTGTTTCCATAGAGCACATCCATCTGCACATCATCTATCTCCGGTGTCCCGGCTTCATGTATGTTGATACCGACGGCAGGGATCATATTACTATGGTTTTCACAGATGCCTTCAAACAGAGCTTTTGCTTCTTCTATCGTGGCAATTCCCTCATGATAGGCTCCCATGCTGTGAAATTCGCCGCACTCCGCAACGGTATAGGTTATCTCTGTGTTACGCTGCTGCGCTTCCTGCATCATCTGAGCCTGCTTTTCGGCAAGGTACGCTTCCACACCGGTCAGATACTCGGAAAGACTCCCGTGTTGCTCCTGTGCTATCGGGTTTATATCAAGGTTTACGCCACCCATAATGATATCGCTCTGATGAAGAGTATTAAAAAGATCATCTTCTCTCACCGAACCGCTGTAATACAGTACAACATCAAGATCAGACCCCTGCTCTTCCATGCCTCTGCATCTACTGCCGGATACCACTACATCCTCAATGATTACATCCATTCCGTAATCATTCACTATATCCTGCACTATTTTTTTGACATTAGCCTCTATCGTTTCAGGATCCATGCCGTCAAGCTCATGGAACTTCTCTTTGGTCTTATCCTTGAATGCGCTTATGACAGCGGCATCATTAAGGCTTTCGTCTTTTGTTTCATCTTTTGCCATTTCCGCTCCTTTCCAAAAGGCTCCGGAGATACTCCCCGAAGCCTTTTAATCTTATGCTATAACCTCTTCTTTTTTCTTTGCTACCGCAGGCGCTTTCTGATCCATGGCAGCTACAACAGCCTTTTTCTCATTCAGCCTTGCAATTAGGGAAGGTCTTTCCTCTTTCACCTCCGGTTTTGTTACAGGTGCTTCCGCATCATCCGTATTGGATATATCAGATTCCTCAGCTTTTTCGCTTATTTCAGCCTTATTCTCTGATATGTGTTCTTCCTCTGTGGCAGCCTCCTGTGCCGACACTTCCGTCTCGGTCTGTTCTGCTGTTTCTTTCTCCGACTCCGGCTTTGGCGCATCTTCATCTAGATCAACTGCATCCTCGCCTTTTTCATCCATATCAAGCAGGCTGTTCAGTTCCGCAAGCCTTGTCAGCTTATCGTTAAGCTCCTGTTCCTGCGGGAACGGCTTTTCAACCTCGATCTTTGCGGTTTCAAGCTGCTGTTCCACATTGGCAAGCTTTGCAATCGCATCCTCAAGCTGTTTTGACATGGACTCCATAGCATTACCGATACGGGTTATATTTCCGGACGGGTCAGAGCCAATCTCCACTTCATGGCTGAGTTTTCCCTTCATGTTCAGCGTAAACTTCCTGAAAAATGAATCAAAGGTTACATTCATCTTCATGCCCAAGTACTCACCGATTGACACAGCCACATTTGCCTGCTTCATCTCCTTGCAGATACCGATGATCGCAGTTCCGGCTTCCTTCCTGTCATCATAGGTCTTACCGGCTACTGTCATGGTAAAGACATCCTTGTCTGCTGGCTTGTTGACATTATAGGTTGCGATATCTGCCTTCATCCCGGCAATACGCTCTTTTAACGCTGATATCTGCTGCGGATAATTCTTTGCGATATTATCCTCCAGTCTGTATTTCTGACTGGTATGGTTCGCTTTCATCAGCTTCAGCTTCGATACCTGGATATCCAAGTCCATCTTTTCCTTA
>Ga0247609_10002230_pt1 | contig 20958 bp, 18 predicted proteins | sample 172DNAGHGlowgp2_FD_193487 | JGI IMG/M metagenome (GOLD analysis project Ga0247609, IMG submission 193487) | Sheep rumen microbial communities from Palmerston North, Manawatu-Wanganui, New Zealand - 1728 DNA GHGlow gp2 | ecosystem: Host-associated > Mammals > Digestive system > Stomach > Rumen ...
AACCAAGAGAAGGCCAATCCAATAGGTATGTATCGTGGCTATAATAAGTATTACCCCGATGAGCTTTCGCATCTTGAGCAACCCATTAAACTTTGTTGCAAAGGCGACGACACGGATTATTCATATTTGGTTAAGTCGTCCGATTATGGGAAACATTATGTGGACGAGATGGTTCAGGTCTTTCGTAGAGAAGGAACGGATAAGTTTTTAAAACTCTGTATTTGGGATAATCCTTATTTGAAAACGGCTGGTATCAATCCTCAAATCCCTTTTAAATACCGCTTTTTGCATTGGTATCTGAGGAAAACGCAACACAAAGCAAATAATGGTGTTGTTAAATTTCTGGACAGGGTGTTGAAGCGAATAGACAGACTATGAGATTCTCCGTGATCATACCGCTCTACAACAAAGCGCCTTATGTAGCGAAAGCCATTGGAAGCGTGCTGACGCAGACTTTTACAGACTTTGAACTTGCCATTGTCGATGATGGCAGCAAGGATAACTCGGCCCAGATAGCCGAAAGAGCCATCGAGGGTTGCGATAATTGCCGCCTGATTCGGCAAGAAAACGCTGGCGTTTCGATGGCCCGCAACAATGGCGTGTCACTTTCGCAAGGCGAATACCTCTGTTTCCTCGATGCTGATGACTGGTGGGCACCGACTTTCTTGGAGGAAATGTCGAAGTTGATTGACGAGTTCCCTGACGCTGGCATTTATGGGACGGGTTACACTATTGTGAATGAAACCAGGCACAAGACTCGGGTCTCGCCCATTGGCGTTGAAAGTGGTTTTGAGAAAGGATATATCAACTATTGCCAGGTGTATGCCAAGACCTTAGCCATGCCGTTAACTTCTATTTCAGTGGCCGTTCCACGACTGGTTTTCGACGAAATGGAAGGCTTTCCGAAAGGGATTAAATTGGGCGAAGACTTTTTATTATGGATTCGTATTGCCTTGAAATACAAAGTGGTTTTAATTAACAGACCTTTGTCGTTTTACAATCAAGATGTGGATGCGGTCAATAGGGGAGTGGGGAAACTGCATAATCCTGAAGAGCACATGCTCTGGAATGTGGACTTCCTCGCAGAAGAGGAGAAAATCAACCCCGATTACAAACAATTGATTGACAATCTGCGAACTTATGGATTGCTTCCGTATTATCTTTCCAAGGAGTACCATGAGGCGGCACAGCAGGAGTTGAAGAAAGTGGATTGGAGCAGGCAGCATGCAAAAACAAGGAAACAATATTCGAAGCCGCTTTCCGTGTTGAGGCTGGAATTCGCGTTGCGCCGAATTGCATCGAATTGCAAGAGACATTTGATTGGTCATTAAATGCTAATGAAATCGCAGATTTTTTCAATAACATTTGAAAATTTTTTCATTCAGAATCGCAGATTTTTTTTTCAACATTTGAAGATTTTTTCGTGAAAAATCGCAGATTTTTTCTACTTTTGCTGTCTCAAAACAAATGAGTTATGATTAGACGTGAACAAAGTGATAGTCTGATTTCTTGTATTGAAGAGCCGCGAAAGACAATTCTCGTTGTGGCTGGACCGAGGCAGGTAGGAAAAACGACCATGGTGAAACAGGTGCTGAAGGAAATCGATATGCCTTCGATGTTTTTCAACGCCGATGCTGTTGACCCCGACAACAACACTTGGATTGCCGAACGCTGGGAGGAAGCCCGCGCGCAGATGCGATTCAGTGAAAGCCCTGAATACCTTCTGGTTTTCGACGAGATCCACAAAGTCGGCAATTGGAGCGAACAGGTGAAGAAGGAATGGGATGCCGACACCTTCAATGACGTGAATCTGAAGGTGGTTTTGCTCGGCTCGTCGCGGTTGTTGCTGAAAAAAGGACTCACCGAATCGCTCGCAGGGCGGTTTGAGCTGTTGCCCATGGGGCATTGGACCTTTCAGGAGATGCGCGATGCCTTCGGCTTCGACATCAACCAATACATCTATTTCGGTGGCTATCCAGGCAGCGCGGCCTATTTGCCCAACGAGAGCCGTTGGAGACGGTATGTCCGCGAATCGATTGTGGCACCATCCATCGAAAAAGACGTGTTGCAAACTACTTATATCTACAAGCCAGCACTGATGCACCAGTTGTTCCGGCTTGGTTGCGCATATTCTGCCGAGCTATTGTCCTATAACAAAATGCTTGGTCAGCTACAGGATGCAGGCAATGCCACCACTTTGGTCAATTATCTTGAGGTGTTGGGCGAGAGCAAGATGCTCATTGGTTTGCAGAAATATGCCGTCGACAAGTCGCGTAAATACCGTTCCATACCCAAGTTGCAGGTGTTCAACAACGCCCTGCTCACTGTGATGACAGACTGTATGACTTACGAGAAGGCCTACACACATCCCACCTTGTGGGGACGCTGGGTTGAGTCGGCGGTGGGGTGCTATCTGTTGGACAAGGCCGATGAATTGGAATATCAACTGTATTATTGGAGGGAGAGCAATGAGGAGGTCGACTTTGTGATTGCCCGTGGCGAGCATTTGGTGGCTATTGAGGTGAAGAGCGGACGGCGGCAGAACAATACAGGGCTGAGTACATTCAGGAACCTATATCATCCGAAGTATTCATTGGTGGTGGGCGGTGAAGCCATGTCGCTTGAACAGCTTTTCACGGGCAATCTGGCTAATTTGCTTTGATTGCGTGTCTTGGTATGTTTTTGAACGAAACGAGATAGTCTGATGATTCCTAAGATAATCCATTACTGTTGGTTCGGCCGTGGCGAGATGCCTGAACTGGCGCAGAAATGCATTGCCTCGTGGCATAAATATATGCCCGATTGGGAATACAAGCTGTGGAACGAGGACAATTTTGACGTGAACGCTGTTCCCTACACCAAAGAGGCTTACGAAGCGAAAAAATACGCTTTCGTTAGCGACTATGTGCGTTTGTGGGCGTTAGAGAGAGAAGGGGGCATTTATTTTGATACCGACGTGGAAGTGTTCAGGCCTTTCAGCGAATTGCTCTGCAATAAAGCGTTTGCGGGCTTTGAGGGAAGCAAGCATTTGCCCTTGGGTACATGCGTGTTGGCTACGGAAGCGCATGGTGAATGGGTGAGGGAGCAACTCGAAGCTTATCGCGATAGACACTTCGTTAAAGCTGATGGCTCTTTTGACATGACTACTAACGTTCAGTTCATGATGGCTATAATGAGTAGAAATGGCCTCGTTCAGGATGGTGTAGAGCAAGATTACAAGGATTTACACGTCTTTCCTGTGGATTATTTTTCGCCACGGCACACCACAGGCGAGTATATAAGAACCGACAATACCTATTGCGAACATCTGGGCTTGGGCTCGTGGGTCGAAACTGGAGGTGGATGGAAGGCGAGGGTAGGAAGAATTGTCGGCCAAAGAAACATGACCCGATTAATCAAATTGAAGCGCAAACTGCTTGGATAATTGAAAAATGCCTATTGTTATAGATTAAAACGATGTAATTGATGTTAACCTATTTCCCCAAATATTTTTCTTCAAGGGCCATTTATTGTTATCTCATCACACTGGCATTGGTGAGTCTTGTGTTTATGCGCTATGCACTGCCCTTCCAATTTATTCTATTTGGTCTTGCTGCAGTGCTCATCTTTTTCTTGTTCGGTAATCGGCTTTCTATGGAATGGCAGAGGTTGAGCCCAAAGTCTTTCACCAAGAAAGTGTTTGTTACGGCTTTGATTATACGTATTGTGTATGTGGTGTTCATTTATTTTTACTACATAGAGATGACGGGCGAACCACATGCATTTCACAAGGCGGATGAAGGCGCATATCAGGCATTGGGAGAGGTGTGGAGAAATTATGGTTTTGAAAGGATGAGGGAGGAAATGAGTTGGATGTCCTTTGATGATTCGGGCTATCCCTGGTGGATTGCTTTTGAGTATTTGTTATTGGGCTCTCATGTCCTTACTGCACGTATTGTAAAATGCTTTATTGATGCTTTTTCCTGTGTTTTAATTTACAATTTGGCAAAACGAAATTTCGGAGAATCTGTAGGCCGTATGGCCGCCATATTTTGCATGCTGATGCCCAATATGTGGTATTATTGTGGCGTAACATTGAAAGAGACGGAAATGGCGTTTTTGGTTATCCTTTTTGCCGAACGGGCCGATCTGGTGCTGCGTTCCCCAAAGATTAAAATTGTCGGCATTATCATTCCTGCCTTATGTATTCTGCTGATGTTTACTTTTCGAACCGCTTTGGCAGCAGTGATGTTTGCAGCGTTGGCGGCAGGCTTGATTTTCAGCTCTTCCAAACAATTGCAGTTGTGGAAAAAAATCCTATATACTTCGATATTTGCTGTTTGGATGTTTTTGACGGTTGGCGTGGAAATAGTCCAGGAAACGCAGCAACTATGGGATAATCGTGTCTCCAACCAAGCCGACGGTATGGAATGGCGTTCTAGGCGTACTGGTGGCAACGAGTTTGCCAAATATGCTTCTGCTGCAGTGTTTGCCCCTGCCATTTTCACTATTCCGTTTTCTTCCATGGTGGCCATTGAGAATCAGGAAAACCAGATGATGCTAAATGGAGCCAATTTCAACAAGAACATCATGTCGGGCTTTGTTATTTTTGCCATGTTCTCTTTGTTGTTGAGTGGAGAATGGCGAAAACACGTGCTCCCCATAGCGCTGAATTGTGGCTATTTGGTGGTTCTGGCATTCAGTAATTTCGCTCAATCAGAACGATTCCATTTTCCCGTGTTGGCGCTTGAACTGATGTTTGCTGCATACGGCATATCGTTGATGAAGAACAAACACAAGCGATGGTTTATGATATGGTTGGTGGTGATTTGTTTGGCCAATATCGGTTGGGCGTGGATTAAACTGGCAGGTCGAGGCATGGCGTGATGAGAGTCCTAATCGTTGCTTCATATAACAAGAACCGCTTCGCACCTTTTATCGTGGAGCAAGCCGAGGCGCTTAAGCGGCACGGCTGTGAAATCGATTATCTGGGCTTGCAAGGGAAAGGCATCAAAGGCTATCTGAAAAATTTGCCTGTGTTACGTAGGAACATTCGGGCTTTTCATCCCGATGTGATACATGCGCATTATGGCTTGTCAGGTCTTCTTGCCAATTTACAACGACAGATTCCTGTGGTGACCACCTATCACGGCTCCGATATTAACGACAAAAAGGCGTTACGTTTTTCCATAATAGCCATGCGTCTTTCGGCATGGAATATCTTTGTTTCCACAAAAACATTGGAGATTGCAAAGCCAAAGAAAAAGCACTCACTTATTCCCTGTGGCATAGACCTTTCTGATTTGCAACTGACTGAAAAATCAGCAGCGCGGCAAAAGATGAATCTGGCTGCCGAAAAAAAATACGTCCTTTTTGCAGGGGCTTTTGACAACAAGGTCAAAAATGCGCCATTGGCCAAAGAGGCTGTTTCGTTTCTTCGTGATAATAATGTTGAGCTATTAGAACTGAAAGGGTATTCACGTGATGAGGTGACTCTTTTGATGTGCGCTGCCGATGCCTTTCTGTTGACCTCGTTCACGGAAGGCTCGCCGCAGGTGGTCAAGGAAGCATTGGCTTGTGGTTGTCCTATTGTGAGTGTGGACGTGGGCGATGTGGAGGAAAGGACGCAAGGCGTAGAAGGATGCTATGTGGCAAAGACGCGCGAGCCTCAGGAACTGGCTGAATTGCTTCGGAAAGCGATGACGTTTGAAAGAAAGACCAAAGGCAGGGAAAGAATTCTTGCTGATGGATTGGACAATTGTCAGGTAGCAGCCACATTGACAGATATTTACCAGATAATCCAAAAATCATGAAAGCATATCTTGAACTGAAAAAACAACCAGTTCCCAACTATGAGGCCAACGGCTTGTGGAAGACAATGCGGCTGTCGGCGAGGGAACATGGCTATAGGTCGGCTCTGGTGTTCGGCTTTGTGCGTTGGAAAGACCACATGCTCAATGTGTGGGCACAGACTTTTCCGTGGAACAAGGCCCGCATCAAGATGCAACGCTGGAGGGGAGTGAATATTGGTAAGAATGTCCATGTGGGCACATACGTCAATATGGACTTGCCCTATCCATATTTTATTACGGTTGAGGATGGTGTGTCTCTGGCTGGCAGTATCACCATACTGACACATAATAAGCCTCTTGAATATCATAAAAATTGCAGCGAATCCTATATTGCGCCAGTCACCGTGCATAAGAATGCTTGGGTAGCAGTCAATGTGACGATTCTTCCTGGCGTGGAGATAGGAGAGGGCGCCATTGTGGCGTCCAATAGCTTGGTGAACAAGGATGTGCCGCCGTTGACTTTTTGTGGTGGCATCCCTGCCAAGGTGATTAAGGATTTGTCAGACAAACTGAAAGACAATTATACTCCAGAAGAGTTTGAAAGAATACTTGCTGAGAGAAAAGAAAAATACGGAATCTGAATGAATATACTGATACAGTTAAGCCATCCCGCTCATTTTCACCTTTATAAGAATGTGGCTAAAAACCTGATGAATGACGGCCACAAGGTGTTCATTCTTATCAAAACCAAGGACATCCTTGAGGATTTGTTGAAACAATCAGGTTTGCCATACTACAACATCCTGAAGGAAGCCCATCGCAAAAGCAAGTTGGGTATCCTTATGGACATGCTGGTGCGCGACTGGCGCATCTTGCGCTTTGTTCGGAAAAACGAGATTGACTTGTTGACGGGTTCGACTGTGGAAGTGGCGCAGGTGGGCTGGTTGACGCGCAAGTATCGTGTGAATACGGGCGAGGATGATATGAATGTAGTGCCGCTTTTCCCAAAAATGGCAGGTCCGTTCATGGGGACCATCCTTTCACCGCGTGTGTGCAATAACTATAGCTTGGAGCCGTATTCCGTGAAATACGAGTCCTATCATGAATTGGCCTATTTGCATCCCAATCATTTTGAGGCAGATAAGCGAGTGGTTGAGAAGTATTTTGAAGCTGATAGCCCTTATTTTATTCTGCGCTTCTCAAGTCTCAACGCTTATCATGACGGTGGCATCAAAGGCATCAATACTGAGATTGCCCAAAGGCTGATAGACATACTGAAGCCTCATGGTCGTATTTACATCACTTCCGAAAGGGAGTTGGAACCCCAGTTTGAGCCATATCGCATTCCCATCAAGACGCTTGACATGCATCATGTGATGGCGTTTTCGACCCTATATATCGGCGATAGTCAAACCATGGCAGCTGAGGCGGGCGTATTGGGCGTGCCCTTCGTGAGGTACAATGATTTTGTGGGTAGAATCGGTTATCTCAATGAATTGGAGAATGAATATCAACTAGGTTACGGTGTTAAGGCATCGGAGCCGGAATCAGCCGACAAGATGTATGGCATCGTCCAGCAGCTGCTGGATATGTCTAATCTCAAGGAAGAATGGCAAATCCGGCGCCAAAAGATGCTTTCCGAGAAGATCGATTATGCCCAGTTCCTCACTTGGTTCATCGAGAGCTACCCCGAAAGCCTGAACATCATGAAAGACAATCCCGATTACCAATGGCGGTTCAAATAAAGGGTATACAATGATAGATCTGAAAACTATAAAACTCGTCATTTGGGACTTGGATGAGACGTTTTGGAAGGGCACGCTTTCCGAAGGGAGTGTGAACGTGCCTGATGAAAACGCCCAATTGGTGAAAGATTTGACTGATTGCGGTATCATCAATTCCATCAGCTCAAAAAACGATTTTGAGCCGACAAAAGCGAAATTGCAAGATTTGGGCTTGTGGGATTATTTCGTTTTTCCCTCGATTAATTGGGAAAGCAAAGGCCCGCAACTCCAAGACAAGATTGATAAGATGGCGCTTAGAGCCGTCAATGTGTTGTTTTTGGACGACAACCCTTCGAATCTGGGAGAAGCCAAGCATTTCTTGCCCGACATCCAGACTGGAGGCCCCGAGTGTATTGGCGAACTTGTGGAGCAGGTGGCCGGCATGGAGAAAAAAGACCTTAAACATAAGCGTCTCAATCAATACAAGATATTGGAAGAAAAAGATACGGCTTCCAAGTCATACGCCAGTAGCGAGGATTTCTTGTATGACAGCAATATCCAAGTTTCCATCCATCATGATTGTATGGCGCAAATCCAGCGTATTCATGAACTCTTGATGCGAAGCAACCAATTGAATTATACCAAAAACCGGGTGGGCATTGAAGAACTTGAAGCAGTCATGAAAAACCCAGATTATGATTGCGGCTATGTGACTGTCACCGACCGTTTTGGTGATTATGGAATCGTGGGATTCTACGCTATGACGAACAAACGTTTGGAGCACTTCTTCTTCTCGTGCCGAACCATGGGACAGAAAATTGAGCAATGGGTATATGCCCAGTTGGGGTTTCCCGAACTGGAAGTTGTGGGAGAAGTGCGTACGAAGCTTAACAAGACGGAATGCCCAGGTTGGATCAATCATGATGGAGGGAGCCGTGAAGAGGCATTACAGTCTTCAGATGAAGCCATGGTGTGCAGCATCTTGATGAAAGGCCCTTGCGATTTGTCGCATTCCCAAATGTACATCAAGAGTGGCGGCCTTTTTGATACGGAGTTCACCTATGTGAGCAATGCCGAAGGACAAACCATCGATGCTTACAACCATTCTGTCCATATCGAAGGGCTGCATACCTATTCGGATGAGGATAAGCGTCAGATTGTTGAGGATTGTATCTTCGTGGATTCGGCCATGCTTTCAGGAGGCTTCTTCGCCAAAGGTTATGATGTAATCTTCTTGAGCACTTTGATAGAATCCAGCTATTATATTTACCAGAAGAAAGGTACGGCGATACGCGTGGTGTTTGGTGGTGAGGATTTAACGAACCCTGACAATTGGCAAGGCTATTGTGATGGAACGATTTATACGGGCGGAAACAAATTTACAATGGATTATTTGCGAGATTTCTCCAACAAGTATGAGAGTGTTGGCAGGACTACGCCCGAAATGTATGTGGGCTTTTTGGAGAAATGCATGCAGTGGCTTCCCCAAAAGACACATCTGTGCTTGATTTTGGGTGCGACGAAGATCTACGAGGGAGATGAGGAAGCGAGGTTGTCGCATCAAAGGCTGAACGAAGCCGTGAAAGGCTTTTCGAAAGATCATGAACGGGTTCGTTTTGTGGAGATTGACGATTGTGTGCATGACAAGTCGGATTTCGCTGGCGATATCAACCACTTTTCTACACGGGTGTACTATGAATTGGCTCAACAAATGATAGGGGTCATTCGTTCTGTAACGGGAAAGGTAATTGAATCCTATTCTTCCTCCTTGGCTAGATTTGACAATGTGTTGTTGAAGATCCGTAAGGGGGTGAAGAGGGCCTTCAAACCCGAGGGCAGGTTGTATGGAGCACTAAAGAAAGTGTATAACAAGGTCTATAAAGAGAGGAAATGAAAGTAACGTTGATTGGGGCGCCGTATGCTATTTATGGAAAATAATTGTATCTTTGCAGGTTGTTTAGTGATACAATAATATGAATTGAATGCGCTAATGACCATAAATAACACTATAATATCAATAAATAAGAAAACACCGCACGAGGTTATGCTTTCGGTGGCTGGTCGGGTGAAAGAACGCCGTTTGGAGTTGAATCTGACGCAGGTTGAACTGGCAAAAAAGGCAGGATTGCCCTTGGCCACCTACCGTAAGTTTGAGCGGACGGGCATCATCGCATTCGCCAAATTGCTTCAAGTGGCGTTTGCCCTTGATGCTTTGGAGGACTTCGACGCACTGTTCAGCCAACGCCGCTACCTTTCCACTGAGGACGTGCTGAATGAAGGGAAAAAACGCGAAAGGGCACGACACAATGGATAATCTAAGGCGCCTGGAGGTTTGGTATCACGACTGCTTGGTGGGTTTTTTGGCCTTGACCAACGATAACTTGTGCACTTTTGAATATACGGGCGATTTCCTTGCCAATGGTTTTTCGATTTCGCCTTTTGAATTGCCTTTGCAAAAAGGCGTCTTTGTGGCAAAACGGCATCCTTTTGAAGGTGGTTTCGGCGTATTCGACGACTCGCTTCCCGATGGGTGGGGACTGTTGATTCTGGACAGATACCTTCAATCCATTGGGACGAAACCTTCAGGTCTGAACTTGCTTGACCGTCTTGCTTTGGTTGGCAAGTCGGGTCGTGGTGCCTTGGAGTTCGTGCCTGACAGAAGCATATTGCCATCGACTCAAGTCGCTGATATTGAGCTATTGGCAAGAGAAGCAGCCTCTTTGCTAGAAGAGAAAGACTATTTGGGAAAGAACATAGAAGAACTGTATCGGAGGGGAGGCTCACCTGGCGGCGCCAGACCGAAAGTCTTTGTCAAGTCCGAGGGGCGGGAATGGTTGGTGAAGTTTCCTGCCAAGCATGATCTGGATACTATAGGTAAGACGGAATACCAATATGCTTTGCTTGCCCAACGATGTGGCGTTGAGATGCCAGAGGTGAGACTGTTTGAGGGGAAATACTTTGGCGTTCGACGTTTCGACAGAAAGGAGGGAAAAAAACTGCATGTGGCGAGTGTGGCCGGTTTACTTCGTGCCGACTACCGCGCACCGAGTATCGATTATTGGCATGTTTTCCAGGTCTCCATGTCGCTTTCTTCTGATGTGGAGGAATTGTGGCGGGTATATAAGTTAATGTGCTTTAATTATTTGATTGGCAACAAGGATGACCACGCGAAAAACTTCTCTTTCATCTATGATGGCGGTAAATGGCGTTTGTCGCCTGCTTACGATTTGTTGCCGAGCGATGGCTTAGGCGGTTTCCATACCACTTCGATCAATGATAGCATTACGCCGAAGGATTCGGATTTGATTACGCTTGCCGTTAAGGCCGGACTGGACCAAAAAAAAGCAGTTGTTGTGTTGGAGAAGATGAGGGAGGAAATGATGACCTGAGACTATGACCATGACTGTTTCGTTTCATAGATCAGTCATGGTCAGTGGTTAGGGAAAAAAGAGACTTGAAAAAAAGGACCAATATTAATAGCTTCACATAATCATCTATGAATCATATCACCCTTATCGCGGGCGCACGCCCCAATTTCATGAAGATTGCCCCACTGATTCATGCCATTCAAAAGGCAGAGACAGAAGGGAAAGATATCCATTATCGTCTTGTACATACAGGTCAGCATTACGACCGGCAGATGAGTGAGACCTTTTTTGAAGAGCTCAACATCCCAAAGCCCGATGTGAATTTGGGCTGTGGAGGCGGTACCCAAGCCGAACAGACTGCAGCTATCATGGTCGCTTTCGAGAAAGACCTGATGGAGCACCCGACCGACTTGGTCCTGGTGGTGGGTGATGTGACTTCCACTATGGCTTGCTCCATTGTCGCCAAGAAGTTGTGCACGAAAGTTGCCCATGTTGAGGCAGGCATCCGCTCTTGGGACTTGACCATGCCTGAGGAAATCAACCGCATGGTGACGGATAGCTTGGCCGATTATTTCTTTACCACTTCCGAGGTCGCCAATACGAACTTGCGTCGTTTCGGGGTGGACGAGAAGAATTTGTTTTTTGTCGGCAATGTGATGATAGATACCTTGTTGGCCAACCGCTCGCGTTTTGTCCAACCTGCCGTGTATGAAGAGTTGAGCTTACAACCGCAACAGTTCTTGGCTTTGACCATGCACCGTCCAGCCAATGTGGATGAAGCTGAAAAACTGAAACGGCTGATGAATGAAATTGTCACCAATGTGCATGACCTGCCGATTGTGTTTCCGATTCATCCTCGCACGGCTAAGATCTTTAAGGATTTGGGCATAGAAGCACCTAATCTTCATATTGTGGAACCGATGGGCTATTTGGAATTCAATTACTTGGTGGAACGCGCCAAAGCCGTCATCACCGACAGCGGTGGAATTACTGAAGAGACCACGGTGATGGGCGTGCCATGCATCACGTTGCGCGACAACACTGAACGCCCCGAGACTTGTACCATGGGCACCAATGAACTGATTGGCACGAATCCCGACCATATCAAGCCTGCATTGGATAGACTTTTTGCAGGACAATGGAAGAAAGGCGGTATCCCGCCCTTGTGGGACGGACATGCTGCAGAGCGCATTGTAGATGTGTTGACGACCCTATAAGCTATGTCAAAAAGTAGGATTTGCTTGATAACCAACGATGTGGAGACTACGTCGATACTGAATCACAAACTTCGTGACAAGACGGGCGAGTATGTCTTGAACCAAGGCATGCCTCGTTTGCTCGACTTGTATGACAAGTATGGCGTAAAGGCCACTTTTTTCTATACGGGTCATATTGCCCAACTGTTTCCGGATGTGGTAAGAATGGCGCACGAACGCGGTCACGAAGTGGGTTCGCATGGTCTAACTCACGAGGTGAGCAAGGCTTTCGATGTGCTTTCGCCCGAGGAACAGCTGTCGCATTTGAAGCAGTCGAAGCAGATTCTGGAAGACATCATTGGAGAAGAAGTAGTCTCGTTTCGGGCCCCTGCCGCTCGTGTCGACAAGAAGTTTCCGCAGATTATGAAGGAGGCGGGCTTTAAGGTGGACAGTTCGGTTTCTTCCCAACGCCTCGACATGATGTTCTCTTTCGGAGCATTGAAGAAATTGAATTGGCTCACGGCGCCACGCCATGCCTATTTTGCGCAGGACGAAAACATTTTCAGGAAAGGGAAGTCCGAGGTGCTCGAAGTTCCCATTTCTGCAATGGGTTTTCCTTACATCGGCACTTTCATGCGCATTGCCCCAGGCCTCAACCGTTTTACAAGACAAATGCTGTATTGGGAGACTTTGTGCAACGGTCGACAGTTTGTTTTCCTTACCCATCCCAATGAGTTTATCGACGAAGACCAGGAAACAACGGAAATCGAGCGGCGAGCCAAGAGTTACATTTCCTATTTGTTGGGTGATGTGATTCGTCATAAACTGAAAGTGAAGAACTTGGGTGAGAAGGCGTTGCCTATCTATGAACGCGAATTGGCGTTCTTCCAAAGGAAAGACTTTGAATTTGTTACATGTAAGGATTTCTATAAAAGGAAAAAATCATGAAAGATTATTGGCCATTAGAAAAACGGACGTTGCCCAACCATAAGGAACGCGGGTTCTTCCAGGCTTGTAAGTTGTCGGCCAAGGAACACGGATATACGGGCTTTATGGCAAGTGCACGGTTTTTGTACCGACGTTATATGGACTATTTTTGGCAGGTGCTGGCATTCAGGGTGATTCCGTATAGTAAGATGCGTGTGAAGTTGCACAAATGGAGAGGCGTGAAGATAGGGAAGAATGTGATGATTGGTCCCCAGGTGGTCATCGACGATGTGTATCCCAATTTTGTAGTCATAGAGGATGGTGTTTCTTTGGCAGCCAATGACTATATCCTGACGCATAGCAAGCCGCTTGAGTATCATCAGTTTTTGACCGAGTCATACGTTGCGCCGGTTATCATCAAGAAAAACGCTTGGATTGCCATCAGTGTGACCATCTTGCCAGGAGTGACCGTAGGCGAAGGCTCTATCGTGGCGGCTGGCTCGGTGGTGACGAAAGACGTGCCGCCGTTTTGCATGGTGGCGGGAGCTCCGGCAAAAGTCATTCGTGAATTCGAAATGAAAGACGGCGTGCCCGTAGGCTTCAAACCCAAAGAGAAATGAACATAGAAGATTTTTATATAGGCCAATCGGCTTCATTGACGAAGGTGTTCAAGTCGGACGAAGTGGAGGCTTTTGCCGAAATGTCGTTGGACAAGAACCCTATACATCTTGATGAAGACTATGCCGAGCATAGCAGATTTGGCAGGAAGATAGTACATGGATTCCTTGTTGGCTCGTTGATTAGCGCAGTTTTTGGAACCCAATTGCCCGGCGAAGGCGCCATTTATCTCCATCAGGAGATGGATTTTAGGAAACCTGTCTATCACAATGACGAGATTACGGCCATTGTGACCGTTACGAACATTAGGAAAGACAAATCTATCCTTTATTTCGATACACGGTGTGAGAATGGCAAGGGCGAAGTGGTGATTGAAGGGAAGGCGGTTTTGAAAGTCTAATAAGGCATGCGTGACTTTACCCTAAAATCTTACCGATCACTGATCGAGGCTTTCCAAAATGCTGGATATCGTTTCCAGACTTTCGAGGAGATGATGTCGGCACCAACGGAAGGCAAGACCGTGGTCATGCGCCACGATGTGGATGAATTGGCCTGGAACGCATTGAAAATTGCGCAACTCGAACATGGGTTGGGGGTCAAAGCTACCTATTATTTTCGTGTGGTCAAGCAAAGTAATGTGCCTGAAGTGATTCGAGAGATTGCACGCATGGGTCATGAAATAGGCTACCATTACGAGGATTTGGTCCTTGCCGAAGGGGATGAGCAGAAGGCTATGGAATCATTTGAAGAGCATTTGGCCTATTTCCGGCAATACTATCCGGTAAAGACGGTCAGCATGCATGGTAGTTCGTCATCCAAATTCGACAATCGTTTGATTTGGAAAAAACATGAGCTATCGGAGTATGGCTTGTTAGGGGAGCCCTATCTGTCTATTGATTTTAATCGAGTGTTTTATATGACCGACACGGGCTTTGCTTGGGATGGTGGAAAATATGCCGCACGCGATGTCGTAGAGAGCGGATTTGATTTGAAGTTCCATACGACACGACAAGTGGTGGCATGTATTCAGCAAGGCAATTATCCCGATCAGGCCATGATTCTGGCACATACTCTGTGGACGGATGATATCTTTCAGTGGTATTGGCTTCATTTTAGGGAGTTTTTCAGAAATAATATTAAGCTCATTGCCAAAAAGAATCGTTTCGTAGGCAATTTATATGGAAAATTAGTGAAATTGTATTGGAAATAAGGTAGTAAACCATTTTTTCTTTGTACTTTTGCAAGCGATTAAAAACAAGACACCATGAAAATATCAAAGACTTTTTTTCTGTTTCTCTTCATTGCGGTGGCCATGATGACCACTTCTTGCGTCACGTCCAAAAAGGTGCGTTACCTGCGTGACATGCCGATTGCTGGCGTGCCCTTGAATGACCGTTTTGAAGCCACAATCGCTCCTTATGACGAGCTCCGTATCTATGTTATGCAAGGCAAGGACGAGGAATTGGTGAAGCCTTTCAATGTATTCGGCTCGGCGGGGTCGACAACGAGTCAAGGCCGTATGGGCTATTTGGTGGATGTGAATGGCAATATTGAATTCCCCGTGTTAGGCGAATTGCATGTACAAGGATTGACCCGTTTGCAGTTGCAGGATACCATCGCCTCGCATCTCGTGTCCAAAGGGTATTTGAGCAATCCCACCGTAATGGTGCGTTTCCTGAATTTCAAGGTGTTCGTCTTGGGAACTGAGAGTGGCAAGGTGCTGAACATCAGCGAAGAAAGGTGTACCTTCCTTGAGGCGTTGGCCATGGCGGGCGGATTGGAGCTCTACACAAGAAGAGACCGCATCGGCGTGATGCGCGAAGTGGATGGGCGTATGGTGATCCATTATTTGGACCCTCGATCAACGGAAATCTTTAATGACGACTTTTTCTTGCTGCAGCAGAACGACATCATCTTCACCGAGGTGGGAACGCGCCGCTTCCTCAAAGAAGGTTATTCGAATTGGACGTGGGTGCTGTCGGGAGTGTCTACCGTTATTACTGCCATTACTTCATACTTAACCTTACAGAAACTTCTCAGTAAGCCGACGACGGATTAACGTCGGATTCAAAAACGTGAAATAGTTCGGTTCAATTGTTATAAATATGGATACCAACAAAACAAATACACCTTCCAACGAGACTGCATTTTTTGACGAAGATACCAATAGCGGATTTAAGTTTAAGGACGTTGTCTTTCTCGTCTTGCGCAATTTGCATTGGTTCGTCCTCTGCGCTGCCATCGGTGGCCTCTATGCCTATTACAAAGTGAGGAATGAGGAACGGATCTATGCCAGCTCGGCGTCCATCATGATCAAGACGACTTCAAGTGCGGGATCGGAAAGCCTCCGCGGCTCGTCCGCTGTCAATGCCATCTTGGGCCAAGGTCTTTTGGTCAGTACGGTCAGCAATGAGATCATGGTGCTCAAGTCGCAGACCAACATGGAGAATATGGTGAGAAAACTGAATCTGAACACCATGTATTCCTACAAGACCAAGGTGGCCAAACGCAATAAGAACTTATATAAGGAAGCACCTATTGAAGTTGACTTTCCTGGGATGGATGAGCAAACGGGCGCGACCTTTACGGTGAGGCCTCTCGATGACAATTATGTGATGATTGAAGACTTGGGGGGCAACACTGCAGCTTTCAAGGTGCGACTCAACGACACGGTGAACATCCCTCAAGGGCGTATCGTGGTGAAGCCTACATGGATCTATAAGGACTATAAGAATGTCCCGATTATCGTGAGTCACAGGCCGCTTTCCTCTGTGGCTGCTTCCTATCGTTCTCGCATTGGCGTGAGACGTGACAGTGAAAAGAATACCATTTTGCGTCTGTCCTTGCGCGACACTTCGCCTTTGCGTGCCGCCGATGCCTTGAATACTTTGATTGATGTTTATAATCAGGAGTCTATCGATGACCAGCAGCGCGTCTTGGATTATTCGGAGGCCTTTATCAACGACCGTATCAATTACCTGATGACGGACATCAAGGACTATGAGCAGGTCTTTGTCGACTTCAAGCGTACGCACAACCTGATTGATACCAAATCCTATGGTCAATCCTATCTGGCCAGTAGCGCGGCTTCAACCGAAGAGGCGAAGAAACTGAGGGTGCAGGCCGACAATGTGCGTTTCCTTATCAATTTCATGGAAGATAATGAAGGCCAAATCGTGCCTATTGGTGCTACGAGCATTAGCGGAGAAGCTGAAGAGATCATCAAGAAGTATAATGCCAACCAGACCCGCCTCGACGGCTATAAGGCCGATGGTACCCTGAACAACCCTGTGGCCGTTAATTTACAGGAGTCGCAGAACACCTTGCGCTCATCGATTTTGGCCATGTTGGAGAGCAACCTGCAAGGCTTGCAGACCCGTATTGACGCTGCCGACCGTGAGCGTAACCTGGCCAATGCTCAGATACAGTCGGTGCCTACGGCACAATTGGAATTGAATGAGGTCGGACGTATGCAAAACATCAAGGAGAAGCTTTACCTGCAGCTGCTGACCAAACGTGAGGAGATGTTGTTGACAACCCCGCAGTTGGAGGCCACCTCCCGTGTGATTGACTATGCACATCCCAATAGCAAGCCTGTCGCGCCAGACGAAAAGAAGTCCATCATGTTGGGCTTGCTGATCGGTCTTGCCGTACCTGTAGCTGTCTTGTTACTTCGCAGGCTCCTCGACACCTCGATTCATGACAGGACGGATGTGCAAAAGTCGACCAAAGTGCCTTTCCTTGGCGATGTGCCCTTCGAGAAGAACATTCCCAACCATGCGGTCATGGTGCGCGAGAATGGCCGTGATTCGTTGTCAGAATCGTTCCGCCTGATTCGCTCGAGCTTGGAGTATATGAAAGACAGGAAAGACGGGGCCCATGTCATCATGTTCACCTCTTTCATGGTGTCTTCAGGAAAGACCTTCGTCTCATCGAATCTGGCCGCAAGCTTTGCCATGGCCTCGCGTAAGACCGTGCTCGTTGACTTGGACATCCGTAAAGGTACCCTGAACAAGGTGTTTGATTCCAATGTCAGGTTGGGCGTTTCGAATTACTTGTCGGGAAAGACGGATTCCGTCGATGACTTGGTCCATGCCTCTGCCACGGTGCCTAACCTCGACATTATCTTCTCGGGTCCCATCCCGCCGAACCCGGCAGAGTTGCTGATGAGCACCCGCCTCGACGACTTGGTTGCCGAGTTGCGTAAGCGCTATGAATATGTCTTCTTGGACAACGTACCGGTGGGTATGGTGGCCGACTCTGATATCGTGAAACGTGTGGCGGATACGACTATCTTCGTGTTGAGGGCAGGAAAGACTGACAAGCGACTGCTCTTCGATGTCGATAAGTTCTACCAAGACGGCAAGTTCCCGAACCTCTGCATCATCCTTAACTCCGTCAACAAGAAGAAACGCAGCTACGGCTATTATGGCTACGGCTATGGCTATGGCTATGGATATGGCTACGGCTACGGCTATGGCTATGGTTATGGCTACGGATATGGTAACGAAGAGGAGAAAAAGAAGAAGAAATGGTGGCAGAAGATTTTCAAGAAAAAACATAAACATCATCACCATCATTCCCACAGCCACACTTCCAATCCGGATGACGGAAAGGAATAAAAAACCGTGACCATGCTTTCATTTTTGAAACATCATCTTCCGGAGGATTTCTTCAAGGGCGCTTGTGATGTGCACTGTCACTTGTTGCCTGGCGTCGATGACGGTTTTGCCACTGCCGAGAAATCGCTGCATGCCTTAAGGCGACTAGAGGGAAAAGGTGTCGCGAGAATGATCCTTACGCCGCATTTCATGAAGGACTATCCCGGCAATGACAGGGATAGCATCATGGCCAAGTTCGAGGCCTTCAAGGAAGAGGCAGCGAAGGCGAGCCAGATCGAATTGCGCATAGCTGCCGAGTATATGCTGGATGCCCGCTTCATGGAGCACTTCAAGCAGGGTTTCTTGTTTTTGGATAAGGACAATACCCATGTGCTTTGTGAGACATCCTATCTTATGTATGAGCACGGCATCACCGGAATGCTGTACGACATCATGTGCGAGGGCTTACAGCCCGTCATCGCACATCCTGAGCGTTACCAGTATGCCAACAAGGACAATTATCACCGTTGGAAGGATAAGAACTACAAGTTCCAGCTGAATCTGCTATCGTTGGCGGGTGCCTATGGAGATCCGGCTTATGTCAAGTCGCATTATTTGTTGAAGGAGGGCTTTTATGACTATGTCGGTTCCGACATGCATGGCTTAAGCAACTTCGAGCATTTCATTCCTGAAATCAAGCTGAAGACTAAGGAAATAGACCAGTTGGGGCAGCTGTTGGAGAACAACAAGAAGCTGTTCGGGTAAGCTTTCGACTAAAGAGAATAGGAAGGCCGTCACATTTGTGGCGGCCTTTTTTTATTGGGATTCCCTTCGGGAATGGAGGTTAGGAGTTGTCTATATTGCGGCGGCAAGTAACGCCTACGAATCGTAAACGCCACAAGCCGCCGCTTGTTAAATCACGCATTTGTTCCATTCCCGCCCTGAGGCGGGAATCTCGTTATCACTTCAGTCCGCGTGCCTTCAGGTAAGGTTCATAATCAGGGTCTTGGCCACGGAACTTGCGGTATTGCACCATGCCTTCGTCGTTGCCACATTCCTGCAGGCAGTTCTTGCGGAACGAGGCGGCCAGTTCGGGGTTGAACAAATTGCCCGACGACTTGAAGTAGTTGAAAGCGTCTTTGTCCAGCACCTCGGCCCAGGTGTAGGCATAGTAGCCCGCGCTGTAACCGCCGTTGAAGATGTGACTGAAGTTGGTGCTGCGGTAGCGGGGCAAAATCTCTTTCATCAGGCCGATGGCATCCATCTGTTCTTTCTCGAAGGCGTCCACGTCGAGGTCTTTCACTTCGGTCAGCTCGTGGTATTTCATGTCGAGGATGGAGGCGGCGATGAGTTCGGTGGTCATGAAGCCTTGGTTGAACAAGGCGCTGTTCTCGATCTTCGTGATGAGGCTGTCGGGCATGGGCTCGCCGGTCTGGTAGTGCTTGGCGTACATGCGGATGACTTCAGGCTCGGCCACCCAGTTTTCCATGATTTGCGAAGGCATCTCAACGTAGTCGTGAGGCACGTTGCCACAGGTGCGCGAGTAGAGGCCGTCGCTGAAGAAAGCGTGCAGCGAGTGGCCAAACTCGTGCCACATGGTCTCGGTTTCGTCCCAAGTGAGTAGGGCAGGGGTGTCGCCCGAAGCAGGGGTGAAGTTCATCACGAGGGAGACGACGGGATAGATCTTCTTGCCGTTGATGTCATGTCCGCTCTCGCGGAAGCTCGTACACCAGGCACCGCCGCTCTTCGACTTGCGTGGGTAGTAGTCCATATAAAGGATGCCGAGGAAGTCGCCATTGGCTTCTTTCACTTCGTAGGTTTCCACGCCAGGATAATAGACGGGCAAGTTGGTGTTTTGCGTAAAGGTGACACCATACAACTTATTGGCAGCCATAAACATGCCGTTGCGCACGTTGTCGACGGTGAGGTAAGGTTTGATTTGGTTCTCGTCGAAGGCGTATTTGGCCTTGCGGAGTTTTTCGGCGTAGTACCACCAGTCCCAGCCTTCCAGCTTGATGTTGGCACCTTCGGCATCGGCGATGGCTTGCATCTCGGCCAGTTCTTTCTTGGCGAGTTGTTGTGCAGGATTGAAGATGTCGATGAGGAATTTGTCGACGGTCTTCGAGTCTTTGGCCATGTTGACGTCCAACACATAGTCGGCATAGTTGTCGTAGCCGAAGAGTTTGGCTTTCTGCACACGCAGTTTCACCATTTCGTTGATGAGTTTCTTGTTGTCGTATTCGTTATTGTTATCGCCACGGTTGTAGTAGGCCTTGTACATCTGTTCGCGCAAATCACGTCTCTCGGAGAATTGCAGGAAGGGGATGAGGCTGGGCTTTGAGAGTGTGAACACCCATTTGCCTTCTAAGCTGTCGTTCTTGGCTTGCTCGGCAGCAGCGTCGATGCTGGTTTGGGGCAGGCCAGCGAGGTCGGCTTCGTTCTCGATGACGAGCTTGAAGCCAGAGTTTTCCTTCAGCAGGTTGTTGCCGAATTGCAGGCTCAAGGTCGAGAGTTGTTCGTTGATTTTGCTCAGCTCGGCTTGCTTGTCGGCGGGCAAGGCGGCACCGTTGCGCACAAAGTCTTGTTCGTACTTCTCGACCACGCGGATTTGTTGGTCGTCGAGGCCCATTTCGTTGCGGTGCTGATAGACGTAGTCGATGCGCTCGAAGAGTTTCGGGTTCATCATGATGCTGTCGCTGTGCTTCGAGAGCAGGGGCAGCACCGTTTCGGCGATTTTGATCATTTCGTCGTTG
>Ga0247609_10002231_pt1 | contig 20950 bp, 18 predicted proteins | sample 172DNAGHGlowgp2_FD_193487 | JGI IMG/M metagenome (GOLD analysis project Ga0247609, IMG submission 193487) | Sheep rumen microbial communities from Palmerston North, Manawatu-Wanganui, New Zealand - 1728 DNA GHGlow gp2 | ecosystem: Host-associated > Mammals > Digestive system > Stomach > Rumen ...
ATCAGACATAGTCTTTCGGAACTTGAGATTCAGAACTTTTTTGTATCTGAATACAATAATTTCCGTATAAACCCTGAAGCAATAAATTGTGATTATTATGATTTTCTTGCAGGAAACCCCACCGCCATAAAAAACTTTGCCGGTGAATTTATGAGCCAGTACAGCTGGGCCGAAGAAACAACCGGATTTTTGGAAATGAAGGTATTGAAAAAATAAAATCCATGCTATACTAGCAAAATGGAAATACGGAAAATTACTGCAAAAGACTTAGATACCCTGATGGATTTGTATGTCCAGCTTAGTCCCGTGAATGAAGGTTTGTCCGAAGAAAAGCGAGACGAGGTCTGGGAGCAGATTCAAAAGGATGATAAAATTACCTACCTTGGCGCCTACGAAAATGACCAGCTTATTGCCACCTGCTTTTTATCAATCATTCCAAATTTTACAAATCAGGGCCGCCCGATTGGTTTTATAGAAAATGTTGTTACCGATGAAAAATGGCGGGGCAAAGGCGTTGGAACAAAGCTGCTAAAGGAAGCTATTGCTACGGCAAAGGCCCAGAACTGCTACAAGGTTTTTCTTGAAAGTGGAATTACCCGTACAGGCGCTCATGAGTTTTATAAGTCGCTTGGTTTTGACGATACAAGGAAGAAAGCTTTTAATATAAGGTTCTAAATCAAATCTGCCAGGGCCAGGGCTGCTACTGCTTCGTAAACTGGGACTGCACGGGGGACAATACATGGGTCGTGGCGACCACCTACAGTTATGGTGGTGTTTGATTTTGTTTCTAAGTCTACAGTTGCCTGTTCTTTTGAAATTGTTGGTGTTGGTTTTACTCCTACGTCAAAGACAATTGGTGCAACTGTACCTCCGACGGAGATTCCGCCAAGGATGCCGCCACAGCGGTTGGTGTGAAGCTGAAGTCCATCTTGTTGTGGCCCTTCGACAGGCTCAGGGACCACGGGAAAAATAAAACTGTCATTATTTGTAGAAGCCGTTAATTCTGCAGCGTGAAATCCATTTCCAAACTCAACGCCTTTACATGCCGGGACAGCAAAACACAGGGAGGCAATTCTTGCTTCTATACCTTGGAAAATCGGGCCGCCTATACCGCCTGGGATGCCTTGAATTACAACCTCTATTGTTCCGCCTACGGAGTCGTTGTTGTCGCGGGCTTGGGCAATGGCTTCTTTCATTTGTTCGCCGACGGCATCGTCAATTACAGGAAACTCTTTTTGAGGAACGGCTGCAAGTTTTTCTAAGAAAGCTTTTTCATCTGCTCGGTCGTCAAAGTTGTAAGACTGGTCCTTTACACTGGCAATTGCCTTTATGTGCGCGTTTATTTTTATTCCTTTTTCTGCAAGATATGATTTTGCAAGGAAGCCTGCGGCACACAAAGGAGCTGTAAGCCTGCCGGAAAAAGCACCGCCCCCGGAAGAATTAAAGCTTTGGCCATATTTAAGGCGGGCTGTAAAATCTGCATGACCCGGGCGTGGAGTTCGCAGCAAATTGGAATAATCATGAGGTTTTGTATTTGTGTTGTTGATATGGGCAGTGAACAAACCTTTTTCCAAAGTATCTACAATAACTTGGTCGGCTTCTTTGCGCGGAGTAGACCAGGCATTCTGACCGGGAGCCCGGCGCTTCATAAAGGCAGCCAGGGCACTTGTGTCCAGTTGGTCATATTCCAGTCCTTCCAGACGCACGCCGATAGACTCGCTGTGAGATTCACCGTAAATACCGATTTTTAGTTTGTCGCCGGTGTACCAGTTGTAGCTTGCTTCCTTCATAATATACTCCATAATCCCGGGAAGGATTTATTCACACATTCTTTATTATCAATCATAACAGGCTTTTTTGTCCATGCAGCAATAAGGCAGGCAGTCATAGCCATGCGGTGGTCGTTGAAGGTTGGAACAAATATTTTTTCGGGAACATTAAAACCACCTTCAATTACAAGCGTGCCGTCTTCTTCGCTGGCACTGGCTCCGGCTGCTTTAAGAGCCTGGATTGTGGCCTCTACCCTGTCGCATTCTTTAAAACGCAGACGCTCGATGTTTTTGATTGTCGTAAGTTTAGAGCGAGCAGCGGCTGCAACTGCAATGTATGGAACAATATCGGGATAATCTGCGGCGTCAAGATTAAGTTCAGAAACGAAGAAATCATCTTCGCCTGTGCGTCCTTTTATGAGGCATAATTTACTGTCATTCCATTCATATTCAAAACCAAGCTGTTTCAGTATCTCAAGGATAATTTTGTCTTTCTGGAAGGAATCTTTGTTGAGGCCGGATAACTGGATGTGGGCGTCTGGGGTCAGGGCACCGAGTGTTAATAAAAATGCTGCGCTGGACCAGTCACCTTCGGTAGTTTGCGGCCCTTCGACAGGCTCAGGGACCGCAGATCGAAGGGCCACATTTATGTTGGCATACTTTTTAATCAAATCCAGCGTAAGCTCATAATATCCCTTAGACTCCATCGGTCCCACAATTTCAACCGAAGCTCCGGGAATAACAAGACAGGCCATCTGCAGGCCCGAGGCATACTGGGAAGAAACGTTTCCTTCTATTTTGAAGACGCCACCCTGAAGCTGACCCTCTACATATATTTTCTGATTTTCTTTATCTACACTAACTGTTACACCATGGTCGGCAAGACACTTTACCAGCTGGTCGAGCGGGCGGTCAATCAGACGTCCCTTTGGCAAAAAGACAAGACGTTTTTTTTCTGCCAATCCCATGTGTGCTAAAAAGGCAGCTCCCACACTAATCATAAATCTCAAAGTGGAACCGCTTTCGTTGCAAGGCATAATTACATCAGTAGAACTCTCGTCTCCCACAGCCTCATACAAAGATTTAATACAGGCGCGGGTTGCACGGATGTCGTCGTTGTCGGTGGCGTCGGGGTTCCTGAGTTTATCGAAGGACCCTTTTTGATGGCCCTTTCCTTCGACAAGTTCAGGACAAGCTAAGCTCAGAGACCGCGATAAAAACTCTATTATAAGTTCACGGTGCACAACCGACTTGGAAGGAGGGACTGTAAAATCAAGATTTAATGAAGGAATCTTTATTTCATAATTCATAGATAGTTCCTGAAGTCCTCAACCGGCATTGGCTTGAGTTCGCCTTTTCCAATTTCATTTACTACAACGGCGGTAATGTTTGAACCGCGTTTCTTTTTATCATTCATAATACCGGCCATAATCTGGTCCGGGCTAATAGGGTCATCAAAAGGAAGCTCATAAAGCTTTAGCATCTGAACAAGCTCATCATGAACAGGACTGTTACGGCTTATACGTTCCATTCCTTTAGCAACTGCAAATCCGTGGGAAACTGTAAAATTACTGTGGGCCTCAATTACATGTCCTATTGTGTGTCCAAAGTTCAAAAGCTGGCGCAGTCCGTTATCGTGTTCGTCCTGGCTGACAACCTCTGCCTTAAGTTCAATACAGCGGGCAACAACATCTTCAAGTTCAGGAGAATCTTTTGTAACCCGGGGCATCAGTTTTTCATATAAAGCTTTATCAAGAATAAAGGCATACTTTATAACTTCGGCCATGCCTTCTGTAAAAACCTGGTCGTTCAAAGAGGCCAGCAAAGCAGTATCTGCAAGAACAAGAGCTGGCTGCCAGAAAGCGCCAACAAGATTTTTTCCTTGGGGTAAATCAACTCCTGTCTTTCCGCCAACCGATGCATCGACCTGGGCAAGTAGTGATGTAGGAATCTGAAAAACCTTAATGCCCCGCAAAAAGATTGAAGCTGCAAAACCGGCCATATCAGTAGCAACACCGCCACCTAAAGCAAGAAGAGCATCGGTACGGGTAAAGGCAGCAGCCGCCAGCGCACCAAGGATTTCTCCAATAGTATTGAGCGTTTTACTCTGCTCGCCTGCTTCAAATACATATTCAAAAACTTCAAAGCCGGAAGCCTCAAGCGAACCCCGCAACTTTGACATATACATAGGAGCAACATTGCTGTCGCTTACAATCATGAGCTTTTGGATGCGGTTGTCTGTCTCAGCAATAAGACGACCGGCTTCACCAAGCAGGCCAGGGCTTACGAGAACCTTGTAAGGTTTTTCCACTTTTACATTTATTGTTTTCATTTACCCATCCAGTTCCGCCTTGCGGTCGCTTCCTTCCTGCAAAAGCTGCTGCAGCTTTTCCTGGTCTCCGGCTTCCATGGCAGCCTTATACTTACCAAGTTCTCCAATCAGGCTGTCAATTTCGCGGATAAGGTTGTCTTTATTTTCCATAAAAAGTTCGGCCCACATTCCGGCATTAAGCCAGGCTACACGAGTTAAATCCTTGTAACTGCCGGCAGAAAAACCGTGGTGCTCAGAAGCAGTTGGACTTTTAACATAAGCATTAGAAACAACATGGGCCATCTGCGAAGTAAAGGCAATCATTTCGTCGTGCTTGTCGGCATGGCTAAGACAGAAGCTTCCAAAACCGGCAGGTTCAACGGCAGCCTTTACTCTGTCAATCAATTTCATATCATCAAAAACCGGAGGAACAATTACAAGCGGCGCCCCCTTAAACATACTTGCTTTTGAATGCTTGAGTCCTGAATACTTTGTTCCGGCCATTGGATGTGTACCGACAAAAACAAAATCATTTTTTGCGGCAATTTTAAAGCAGGCATCGCAGACTACGCGTTTAATTCCGCCGGTGTCCATAACAAGCCCGCCCTTTTTAAACTTGCCCGCATTCTCGCGAACATAATCAATTGTTCCCTGGGGATAAATACAAATTAAAACTACATCACACTTTGCCAGAAGCTCAGGTTTAAGTTCATCATCAACAAAACCTGCAAGCTTACCCATAAGGGTAACAGAAGAATCCTTATCAAAAGCAAGAACCTTCCAGCCTGCTTCTTTATAAGCGCGGGCAAAGGAAGCACCAATAAGTCCAAGTCCAACGATACCAACAGTTTTTACTTTACCGGCAGCCACTTAAATCACCTCGCGAATTTTCATTACACGTTTTGCAACATCATCAAACTGTTCAGGTGTAAGAGACTGGGCACCATCGCACAAAGCCTTAGAAGGATTATTATGAACTTCAATCATAATTCCGTCGGCACCACAGGCAGCAGCAGCCATAGCCATTGGCTTAACCATGCGGGCAATTCCTGTAGCGTGAGAAGGGTCAACAATAATAGGAAGGTGGGTAAGTTCATGCAGCATTGGCACGGCCGACAGATCCAGAGTATTTCTTGTATAAGTTTCATAAGTACGAATACCACGTTCACACAAAATTACATTTTCGTTTCCGCCCGCCATGATGTATTCGGCACTCATCAAAAATTCTTTCATTGTGTTTGCAAGACCGCGTTTAAGAAGAATAGGTTTGTTAAGCTTGCCTAACTCCTTGAGCAGTTCAAAGTTCTGCATGTTGCGGGCACCTACCTGAATCAAATCTACATTTTCAAAAAGAGGAATATGGGCAGGACTCATAATTTCGGTAACGATTGGCATGCCGGTTTCTTTCTTTGCCTCAAGCAGCAGTTCCAAACCTTCTGCCTTAAGTCCCTGGAAATCATATGGAGAAGTTCTAGGCTTAAATGCGCCGCCACGAAGCAACTTTGCACCGCTGGCTTTTACTGCCTTGGCAACTTCGATAATCTGGTCGCGGCTTTCTACAGAACAAGGGCCTGCAATAAAAGCAAAGTTTCCGCCGCCAATTTTTACGCCGCTTACATCAACAATTGTGTCTTCCGGATGGAACTTTCGGTTTGCCTTTTTATAAGGTTCACTGATTCGTGTAACCGATTCAATAATATCAAGCCCCTTGAGCAGGTCAATATCAACCTTGGTTGTATCTCCAATGAGTCCAAGAATAGTTTTATAGTCACCTTCAGAAAGATGAACCTTAAGTCCCTGTTCCTTAAACCATTCGATCAGGTTGTTAATCTGCTCCTGACTTACTCCAGATTTTAATACTGCTATCATAATGCCTCCTGATTGGAAAAACTGCATCAAGTGGCCCTTCGAGAGCCTCAGGGACCCCGCTTGCCCATATTTTTCCAAAAAAAAACCGCGCGGAAGTAATCCGTGCGGTTTGTCATATTTAATGTTTAGTAACATTTATTGCACAAATTACTTACTCACCTTGTTATTGGCGTAATAATAAGAGTAGTAATAATATGCGCTGTAAAAAAAGTTACCTTTCAATTTGTACTCCAAAATTGTTAATTAAATCTACCGAGATAAAGAAAGTTTGTCAATAGGATGGCTTTGGCTGTGGCAAATCATTACAGAATACCATCCCCAAGGCAATCAGATTAAGGCCAAAATCTGCATAAATCTGTGGCTGCCCCTGATTAAGACGAATGCCCGCTTTTGCTGCAAGAATCTCGCCACGAAGATGATAATTTTCCTGTGCAGTCTGAATCTCTCCTGGCCAGATTAAATCGGAATAAAGATTAAAAAGCAGGCCGCAATCAACACGGAATTTATCTAAGCCCTCAAGAGCTCCTGCATAACAGGCAATATAAGGAATGAGTTCCGCATCTTTTCTGAACCTAAAAATATCATAACCCAGAGTAAAATTTCCAAAGGTCGTCAGAGTGATATCCGGGTCATCACGGCCGTTCAGCACTCCCCAGAAATTAAAAGGAGAATAAGCAAGCAAAAATCCCGTTGCCGATTCAAGACGAAAATCTCCAACCTGAGCATCCAGCTCAAACTCAGGACCAATGCTGCCATCATAACCAATATTTCCGCCGGCAAAAACAGTACCAAAATCCCAGAAAAAATCCAGGGAAAAGGCTTTGATTGAAATGAGTGAAATTAAAATTGAAATCAGAAATACTTTTTTACTGCTCATACTAATTAAACCCTCCGATTAATAAGTAGTTACATTCAAAATCCTTTGAGCCTTATTCAACTAAAACTCCAGCCGAACTTCCCTTGACCAGCGTTTGGTATCAGAAAAATCAGAATTGCGGGCAGCAACTGAGATGTTTACATAACTTCCATACATTGTTCCTGTGTAAGTAAATTCTGTCTGACTGGAGGGAACTGTTTTTGGAATCTTATAACTTGCCAGGGAATATCCTTCTCCAAAATCAAAATTAATATCGTAATATGAAGCGCCTTCTACAGCATCCCAGCTAACAGTAATAGAAGATTTATCTTTATTAAAACTAGCTTTAATATTTGAAGGACGGGCAAATTCTCCATCCGGGGTTTCATCCATTAAAGTTGTAAATTCTGTTTTATTATAATCACTTATAGTATAAAAAACAGAATCGTCAGAAGGATTGGCGCAAACCTGAACAGTATAATCCTGATCAAAAGTCAAACCTACAAGCATTATACCGTTTTCTTTTACTCTTGCAAAATCCCAGTTTTCATTGTCTTTTCTTGTCCACATAACTTCATAGCTTTGAGCATGCTTTACAGAAGACCAGGTGACAAGAGCACTGTTACTTGTTATATCAGATACTTTAATATTCTTGGGAGCATCAAGCATTGTTTTAATACCAAATATGCAGCCCAGAAATAAAAAGGAAGTCAAGACTGCACATAGCAGAAAAAGTCGCGATTTAATTAATTTGATTTTTGTACACATAAATTCTTCCTCCTTACTCTACGCAAATTGAATAATTACTGCGATCTGCGCGTATGATTCTTAAATAATATGTATTTCCCGGCACAAAATTACTTATGTCATTTTTTATATTTCTCTGCACAGATAAATTATCATTTATCAAAACAAGGTTGGGGTCTTCTGTTTTTTCATAACCACTTATAAATAGAGGGATACCCGAAGCAAGAAGAGTTCCCGCACCATCTAAAATTGTAAGTGTTATACTGTGATCGTTATCAATAGTGAGAAGACCTTTTTGCGGTTGGCACTTAAACCAGAGTTCTTCGGAATCTGAAATGAAAGTTTCTTTTACCCCATTTTCAAGCTCAAAGGCTTTTGTTTTTGAAAGATTTTCTGCGTCTGCAACCCGACCATCCGCCTTGGCCGAAAACAAACTGTATTCATCACCTTTGATTGCTTTAATCATAAAATAATAATGAAGGGTATTGCCAAGGTGTTCCATCGTGTAAGTGGTTTGCGATGTTCTTCCGGCTTTTTTATATAATTCATTAAAGTTAGAGTTCCAGCTGCTGCAGTAATAAACCTCATATTCAAGGGCATCTGAAACAGAGTCCCATGTTACAGTAAGGGCATTTGCCTTATTGGCAGCAGGTTCCACCTTTACGTTTTTAGGATATGCAAGAGTGACTTTTGGATCAACCGCAGTTGTGATTTTTACAGCATCTGATTTCAAGGATATTGGAACCGGATAAAGTCCTCCGTCATTCCAGTAAGCCTCCACAGTCACAACATAAGTATACTCTGTTCCACTTTCGCAGGTATTATCAATGTAAGTATAGGAAGAAGCTGTGGCCTCAGATAGAGGAACTGCCTTTATTTCAAACTGTCTTGATTCTGTCTGCCCCTCGCGCTCCATTGTGCGTTCTATATAATAAGAATCAGCATCATCAGAAGGAGTCCACAAAATAATAACTTCCCTCTGCGGCGAAGTTTCTGATAGCACCAACGTAACTATCGGTTCTGTAAGCTTTGGCTCAGGCTCTGATTCACACGAACAGATCAGCCCCGATAACACAAATAATAAAAGAAATATAAGACTAGCATAAAAGCATCTTAACTTTTTCATTTTCTTCTCCCTCTTGTTTTTTTTATTTTATTACAGGAAAGTATATCCTACAGATAATTCCAGACTTGGCATAATAGTCCATCCCCATTTTTCGTCCGATTCAGTTTTATCAGTACTATATGGAACAAACATAAAAGAACAAACAGGCCCGGCACCAAAATAAAAACCGCTTGTTCGTGGTTTATAAGTAAAAAGAACATCAACTATTAACGTTGTACAATAATTCATATCTTCACTAATTATTCCGGCTTCGTTATCCGAAGCAAATGTACCAAGAAAAGTAAAGCCGCTATGCAATTCACTTTCGATATTCCATCGATATTTTTTTGTGCTTTGTGGCTGTAGACAATGAATATAAGAAAAATTTATAAGTGCAAAAGGAAATAATAAAAGAGAGCCCGTTGCCCCAACTGCAAAAGTATCGTTTTCCAACCCGGGAACCGAAAATTCATAATCAACACTTACAGGGAATTCAAGCAAGAAAAAGGGCTCATCTTCTGTTGAACTAAAACCGATTCCACCAAAAGTATTTGCCCTTACATTAAGTCGTGCAAACGCGCTTGAGCATAATAAACAAACTATAAATCCAATCACAAACTTTTTCATTTTTTCAGCTCCACATTTATGTATTCGCAATAATTATAACAAACAAAAAAGCTAATAGTAACGAAAAATTGTTGTTATCCCTCTACCACCTGCATAATTTCCCGCTCAAAAAGAGTCGGCTTCCAAAGCTCTTTTTCTATAAAAACAAGATACCAGTTACCATTTGAATCCTGCTCCATATGGGGAACGAAAAGAGCATCCTGGTTAGTTGCAACAAACCATAAGCGCAAAAAACTAAAGCGGCTGTCGGCACCGGTATATTCACTCTTGCGGCAAAGAGGACTTGTAATAGAAATATCACGTAGATGAGTCCCAGCATCACCGGCAGTATTGTTAAGTTCAACTAACTGGCAGTAGAGCTTATATGCTTTAAGGAGCGCTTCTTCATCTTCTTCAATATCGGCAGTCAATGGGCTTATGTATTCCAAAAATTGTCGTCGCAGCAAGGAAGCCCGTTCCGACTCCCTTTCGTTTATCTGATTCTGAATAGACTTTAGAGGTGACACAACTTTTATAGAAGCCTGATTCTGTCCATTCTCCCCTGCTTTAAAACGCGCAAACTTATTTGTAAAATCGGCAAGTGCCTTGCTAACATTTTCTGCCATATTCACTCCTGATTTATTATAAACCCCTTTTGGCTTTTTTCAAAGGAGCTTTAAAACTCATCTTGCGGGGAGTTTCCATTTTGTCAAATTTTACTGTGTAAGTAGCCGCAGCATGATCAATTGCAATAACCTGTCCACACCCAAGGATTTTGTGCTCAACATAGTCGCCTTCCTCAAGTTCCGAAAGCGCATCCTTCTTTTTGAGGATTGCTTCTGTCTCGTTTATAAAGGCTTTGGTTTTTGCAATAAGCTGTGGAGGTAATTCAACTTCATATTTTAGCAAAGGCTTATAAATATCAAAAATAAAACGAGAAGGATAACGGCCGCCTGCAACCTGAGAAAATCCTTCGGCCTCTGTAAAGAAAAGAACTTTTTCTGCACGTGTAATTGCAACAAAGGCAAGCCGTCGCTCTTCTTCCATTGCCTTAATGCTGTCGATTTTTTTGCTTGGGAAAATGTTTTCGTTCATTCCAACAATAAAAACTATAGGGAACTCCAAACCCTTTGCAGTATGAATTGTCATAAGGCGCACGGCATTTTTACTGGACTGAATATCGGCATTTGTGTAAAGGGCTGCGTGAGCAAGATAATTTTCGAGGGTGCATTCTTCGCCGCAGGAAGTTTCGTATTCATAAATTGACTGTTTGAGTTCGGCAAGATTATCCAGACGCTCCTGACTTCCTTCTGTACGCAGGGCCAGCTCATAACCGCTTTTGTTCATCACATGACTGAAGAGTTCCGAAATCTGCATGCCTGCATAAGTACTCGAAAATCCTTCAATTAAATCTATAAAATCCTGAGCCTTTGTATTTGCAAAAAGTTCATCACCCACGCTGAGCTTGAGAGCCTGGTAAAGAGTACCGCCATTTTTTTCGACATATTCTTTAAGGTATTTTATGCGCCGTTCCCCGATATTTCTTTTTGGCTGATTCACAACCCGCAAAAAAGAAAGGTCGTCTTTGTAGGCAATCATCCTCAGGTAAGAAAGTGAATCTTTAATTTCTGCACGATCAAAAAATGGCACGCCGGAGTTTAAGGTGTAAGGAAGTTTTTCCTTCTGAAATAATTCTTCAATCGGCCGGCTAAGATAATGAGCACGATAAAGAATTGCAATGTCGCTTAATGGGCAGTCACCCTCCTCCGTCAACTTCTTAATTTTTTCAAAAATATATTCCGCCTCTTCTTCCGCCGATTTTGCATGAAAATAAAAGGGCTTGAGTAAATCTTTCTGCCGGGCGGCAATCAGATTTTTCTTAATTCTGTTTTGATTTTTTTCTATAAGACTGTTGGCAACATTTAGAATCTGGGGAGTGCTTCGGTAATTTTGATTCATCTTGATTGTCTGCACACCAGGGAAGTTTTTATCAAAATCAAGCAGGTATCGGATGTCTGCCCCACGCCAGGTATAGATTGTCTGATCAGGGTCGCCTACCACAAAAAGATTGTTATGATAAGGACAGAGGGCTTTCATCATTTCATACTGAATCATGTCTATATCCTGAAACTCATCAATCATTATGTATTCAAGCCGCTCCTGCCACTTAAGGCGGATTTCTTCATTTGTCTGAAAAATATATAAAACAAATTTGAGCAGGTCATTGTAGTCCAGACCAAAGCACTTTTTTTCCTGATAAAGGTAGCCGTAAAAAATGATGTCGTCAGGCTTGGTTGCATCCAGATATTTCTGGTGGATTTCATCAAGCGACATGCGGATAAGGTCTTCGTAATAATGAGGCTCTTTAAAAAGCTTTTTGATTTCTATCATGTCGCGGGCATTGCTAAAGGTCATCTGGCGAAGAGTTAGTCCCCTTTCCTCGTAGATAATCTGAAGCATTGCATCGATGTCGGAATTGTCCAGAACCAGAAAACTTTTTGGATAAGAAACTGCGTGTGAATCTTCCTGAAGCACGCTTACACAAAAACCATGGAAAGTAGAAATATAACCTGTGTCGTTGTCGCCTGTAAGCTCGCGGATTCGTCGGCGCATTTCGGCAGCGGCTTTGTTGGTAAAAGTTACGCACAAAATATGAGAAGGCATAATACCAATTGCATTTACAAGATAGGCAAAGCGGTATGTAAGGGCGCGGGTTTTACCTGAACCAGCCCCTGCAATTACACGGACATAGCCTTCGGTTGTGGTTACCGCCTGTCTTTGTTCTTCGTTGAGATCATCTAAAAAAGAAATGCCACCAGCTTCTTCTTCCTGCATACTTTAAGTATAGAAGAAAACCGGCGGCTTGTCATTGGCAGCTGCTAGTCAATTTCGAAAAACATGAACTCACCAGGCGTAATTCTTCCCGCAAATTCCGTAATCATTTCTTTTGAACGGAAGCTTTTCAGATGTGTGCATTTTGCAGGGATTTCAAGTGGAAGCCATAGCGACTTAACATCCGAATCTGGAATGCGTTTAAGGGCTTTGTGTTCTCCATTTACATAAAGAGTAAATTCCTGCGGTGTGCAGCCATCCCAGGTGTAGGCATACAGTCCAAAAGTTTTGTTGTCATAAGTAAAGAGAGAAACTCCTGCAGCCCCATCAATCCAAATATCGCTTACTTCAAGCTCGCTGCGGATGGCAGTTAAAACCTGAGAAGGCAGCTCGTAGATTTTTGAAGGCATATCAGGCAAAACTAAAGTTGTTAGTCTTCCCTTACCATAGGTGTCGTAGCACAAAATACTTTCGTGATATTCTCCATGACCTGCATTCATAATAGACCAGCTGGCATTGTTGCGGTGTTCAAGCAGAGGGAAGGTAATTGGCGACTTTGATTTTATATATTCCTTTCCAAATCCAATTGAAGACGGACTCTGGAACTCATCTGCAGTAAGCAGGCGGTCATTGTAACTAACGCTCGTTAGTTCAGAAATCTCAGGATATTTTTTAAGTGCACCAATCATAAAGCCAGCGGTTACAATAACGTGTCCACCGTCCATAACAAAGTCTCTGATTTTTTCTACAATCTTTTCGTCCTTAAGAGCAGCCGCAGTTAGCAACACTTTGTTTTTGTTAGTCTTACCAAACTCCGGAAAATCACAAACAGGCTCCATAGGAATACTTGCCATTCCAAGATAATCTTCAACGTGATCTTCGCCCTGAGAATTAAAAGGAATGTAAACCTTAAGACCAACCGGATTCCCAAGCTGTCCTAAAATCCTATCCAGTTTTTGATACATAAATCCAAGCGGAGTTGCCCTTTTATCTCCAGCCAGTGAAGGCCAGCAGAACATCATCATTTCTTTTGGTTTTGAAAAAGCAGTAAGGTAAGCCTGCTCAAGATAAGTATCAATTCTGTCGCAGTCATAAGGATCAAACCAGCCGCCGCCATTACGACCAGGAGCAACGCTTTCCATATAACGCATAAGCGAATAACTAAGATAACGTGGAAGATGCTGGTCCTGCAAAGCTCCGTGCCGGGTTTCGGTTCCGGTATAAATTGCATCAAAAATCTCACGCTGCTGGCCAGGATTGTAGCCGGTCTCATGATAACTTTCGCGCCAGTTAGGATATTTAATAATCACCTTAACATTTGGATTTACTTTCTTTGCAGGTCCGATTATCAAGTCGCGGGAAACTTCCATCATTTTTGCAAGGCGGAATTCTTCCCAGGAGCGGTTCCCTTTTTCTCGGATACAATCTTCGCACATACACTGGGTAAAGAAAAAATCATCGATAATAAATTCATCAAACATCGAGGCTGTATATTCCGAAATCTTTTTTGTGAGCTCGCGCATAGGCTCGTTGCAATAGCAGATAGTATTAAACAAACGCTGACGTTTTTTGTCCGAGTCATTCTGATCCGGGCAGACAGTTGTAATACCTCCGGAAACTTCAATATCATATTCCTTCATAACACGCTTAATGAGTTCCAGCTGCTCCTTTTTTGAAAACTCATCGCGGAAGGCTTCAAGATAAATCTTATTTACTCCAACATATTTCTGAAAAAAATCAGCTTCCCTGCGCAATTGTTCTTCTGTTACCTTATTTACCCATCCTGTTACACAATAAAGGACAGTTTTGAAATTTTTGTAATGCATTGCCGCCTCCAGCATTTGAAATATATAAAAATTATATCATCCTTTAGGGCAAAAAATAGAATTAACTTCTATAAAAATTGTTTTATGATATACTAAAAGTATGAACGCAGATATAAAACTGATTATCGAAATTGTAGGTTACCTTGGCTCTGCCCTTGTAATTGTCTCAATGCTTATGACTTCGGTTGTAAAGCTTAGAGTTATCAACATGATTGGAAGCGTGATTTTTGCAGCATACGCTTTGTGTATCCATTCCTACCCCACAGCTGCAATGCAAGGCGCTTTGATTATCATTAATATTGTGAACTTACGAAAACTGCTCAATACAAAAAAAGAATACTCGGTTGTAAAACAAAGCGGACCTCAGACTTTTTCTGATTTTTTTATAAGCCAGAATAAGAATGATATTAAAAAGATTTTCCCGGATTTTGTTGAGGTTCAGGCTGAGGACGAGGTTTACCTTATCTGTAATCATTCTGACTGCGCGGGGATTTTAGTTGCTTCAAAATCAGATAACACACTGACTGTTTCTCTTGATTATACCACCCCCGCCTACAGAGATACTTCGGTAGGAAAATTTTTATACAAAACCTTGAAGGAAGAAGGCATAAAAAAACTTAGAGCCAATGCCCCGGTAGAACTTCACGCCAGATATCTTTTGAAAATGGGCTTCAGACAAAATCAAGATAGTTTTGAAAAAGACTTATAAAAGGTCGCCGGTCTTTTCGTTATAAATATAGTAGAGTTGTGGGACAGCTGGTCCGGCTGCATCTTCGGGCAAAAGCTTCTGCTCTTTTCCATAAAAATCAAATTTCTTTCCAATAGCCCTGAGTTCATGTGCAGCCTGTGACAAAGTTTCTTTTGTAACAAGAATAGGACGGTGATATGTTTTTGTCGCCGCCTCTGTTTTAATTGCAAGGTCAATATCCTGGGAAAGAGAAATTTCGGTCATGCGTTCCTTGTCGCCGCCGGTACCAATTACAACTTTTCCATAGTGAATTCCAATTCCTATTTTTATTGCAGGCATTCCCCTTTCTTCAAACTCATTTCGAAGTTCTATCATTTCTTCCTGCATTTCAAGGGCGCAGTTCAAAGCAGACTGAGCACTTTCGGGGAAGATAGCAATAATACCGTCGCCAAGATATTTTTCGATAATACCATGATATTTTCTTATAAGAGGTGCAATTCGGCCCAGGTAAGAATTAAGCATATCAAAAACCTGTATTCCTTCCAGTTTTTCCGAGGTAGCTGTAAAGTTTCTGATATCTGCCGAAAGCACTGCCATTTTTTGCAGACGGTATTCTCCAAGTGAAACTTCGGTAATATCTTTTTTACTGAGCAACTCCAGAAACTCTTTTGGAACAAAGCGATAATAGGCTGTGTTAGTTTCTACTAACTGCTCGTTTAATTCAACTACCTTTCGGTAGTTTTTATCCTGCAGATAGGCAAGTAAAACAATCTGAAAGAAGGCATAAATAACAAAAGAAAGCCCGAGAAGTTTAATGCTTCCCAGCACATAAACATGATGAATTATAAGAACATCGTTAGTTGCACCTAAGGCAATAATTATAAGAGAAAGAATTGCCATTATACTTACAAGGTCTTTATCTTTTATAATCCGTATAAAGAATAGCACAACATCAATTCCGATTATTGCAAACATATATCCCTGCATAAAAGGAACGAGTCTGTTTGCATATCTTATTGGCAAAGTAAAATCAAGAATACAAAAGAGGATAGCCGGGGCGGCCAGGAACTTTGTCGGAATATGACTAAAGATCTTTTTATTTAAAGCATCAAAATATAGAGTCTGCGAAGAAGGAATTAAGAACACGGCCATATATTCAATACGCAGCATCATTGTAAAAGGCATGTTGGTAAAAATTGCTTTGGGCAGGGGGAAAATTGCTGTAATAAGCCTTGAAAAAATTCCTAAAATCAACAAAGCCAGATACAAATTGGAAAGGCTCTTTTTCTGAATACTAAGCAAAAGACAATAAAGAATCATTAAAAGCAAAAGGCCTGTAAAGATGCTGTAGGCTACCAGATTACGATTTAGGCTTTTAGCATAATATTCATTTTCGCTTATTTTAAATTCCCCTCTAAAGCCACCCTTGCGGTAAAAATTATTCGATACATGAATTGTAAGAGCGGCAGTACCGGTAGCGTCGCTTTTAAAAACAGCCTTTGTATAATATTGTTCTGCCTTTCCCTTTTCCCAGTCTTCTGCAGGCTGGCCTTCCTGAAAAATTAATTTTCCGTTTGCATAAATCTTGCTTGCTGTGTAAAAAACTTCAAAAACCGGCATGGCATATTCTGTATTGGGTTTTAAATTTGTAAGGGTAAGTTTGTAGGTGCCGGAACCATCTCCTTTTTTAGCAATCCGGCGGGCTTCTTGGGGTAAATCATATTTATTCCAGTCACCTGGAACTGTGACCTTAAGGTCTGGCACAGTCGTATTGTCCTCAGACTCAATAAATTTTCCCCAGTAAAAATCCCATTGGGTTTCTATTGTTAAAACTTCTTTTGCAAGCAAATCAGGATTTTCAATTTTATAACTCGCGCCCTGAGCAAAAAGTGCGGATATAGATAAAAGCATGAGTAAGGCAGAACTAACAAAAATCATCAATTGCTTCATTTTTCTACCACCTCATAAATCTGTAAAGGCTTTTCTTTGCCTTTTACCATAACATCCTGAAGTCTGATAGTTTCAAAAGGAAGGGTCTGTGTTTCGCCCAGTCTATCCATAACTTCCTGCGAAATTATGATAGTCTTGTCTAACTTTTCGCAGACACCTTCCAGGCGCGAAGAAGTATTTACTGTATCAGAAATTACTGTATCATCAAGACGGTTTTCTTCGCCGATCGTTCCAATTATCATCTTGCCAAAATGGATGCCCATCCAGGCCTTCAGCTTATGATTTTTTGCAGAAAGTGTCGTATTAAAATCTTCAACACATTCATTAATTTCCAGAGCAGCCAAAACTGCATCCAACTCAGATTTTGGAAAAAGTGCCATAAAACCGCCCGACAAAAACTTACTTACAAAGCCTTTATGTTCCTTAATAATTGGCGACACTCTCTTAAGATACTGATCAAATATCTGAAAATGCTCCTCAAGTGAGTCGTGGCCTGCCGGACAATAAATGTGCATCTTACTGAACATAATGCACATTTCGATATTTGAATAATCCCCTAGCCCGGTTTTAATCACAGATTCCTTATTCAAAAGCTTAAGAAATTCACGGGGAACAAAACGCAGATAAGCTTCGTTCAAACGCTGCAGCTTACTGCTTGTTTCTACTGTTTCTACATAAATATCATTCTGGATTCTTGCAAACATAAAAACCTGAGTAACAAAAAATACAATCAGGAAAAATGGCAGCAGCGAAACAGAAAAAGCACCGCTTCCTTTAGAAATTAAAACGTCTATAAAAGCTCCAAGAATTACAAAAAGATAAGACAAAAAATTATAAAGGGAATAGCGCTTTTTCTGAAAAATATTTATCACGCTCAAAACAAGAACATAGGCGCAGACAATTATCATGGTATATTGCAAGGCAGAAATCATGCGGTTTGAATAATATGCGGGTAGACTGATATTTATAAGTCCCAGCGAAAGTTCTGCAGAAATAAATGCATATTTTAAAGCCCTCAGTTTTTTTGCAGGATAAAGCAAATCAAGCATCTGGGTTACGCAAACCGGAACAACCCACATAGCACTATATTCTATTTTGAATTTTATCTCTGCCGGAAGATTTGGAAAAATTATAGAAAGCAGGCATAAACCGTTGGTAGCAATTCTTAAAGCCAGAGCCAAAGTAGTTATTCCAAGATAAAAATATTCTTTTCGCTGGTGATTGATTATAAACTGAAAAAGACACAAAAGGCCTATAAAAAGCATGGCACCACAAATTAAAGAATAGATTGTAATATAGTTGTTATTTGTAAAAGCCTCTGCAGGGCCAAAATAAACTGTATCGTTCAAGCCGGATTTACGGTAAAAATAGTTGGAAATAAAAAAGAGGATTTCTGCATTTCCCTCGCTGTCCGGATAAAACTCAAAGGAAAGTGGTCCAATAACAGAATGAGAACCTCCGGTCTGTAAATCTTGAGCCTTAAGCATTTGAAATGGATCTCCACTCTGAGCAAGAAGCTGACGGTTTACATACACAGCACAGGAAGTTTTTGGAGAATTTTTTTGCAGGATTGCATATTTTTTACCTGGCTCCAGTCCGGTGAGCAGACAACTGTAACAGCCATAATCAAGACCATCTGCAGGCAATAAGTTAGCTTCTTCTAACAAATGGTTCCAGTAACCAACAGACACATTTTCACAATCAGCAGTCACGTTAGCATCAACTAACTCAAAAACCTGTTCCGGATTTTTGTGATAATAAAGCTGCCACTTATCCAGCTGCTGCAAAGCTTGAGCGGCAAAAATAAAAAAGACATTGAAGAAAAATAAAAGTACTGTAAGTAAAAGCCTTTTTGTTTTCAAAGGAGCTCCGGGACATTTTTGTTTTTAGTGTATATTATTATAACATATTTCACGCACACTTGTAACAAAAAAAACCGCCCCAGATGGAGCGGTTTGTGGCTTGCTTCGCGCTGTGCGCTCGCAATGACGTTAGCTGTTAAACTCACTAACCAGCTGACTTACTGTAGACTTGGCATCCCCGTAAATCATCAAAGTATTGTCGTTTGTAAAGAGTGGGTTTTCTACACCAGAGAATCCGGTACCCTTACCACGCTTAAGAACAAATACTGTCTTTGCTTCGTGGGCGTTTACAATTGGCATACCGTAAAGTGGAGAACTCTGATCGTGAATTGCATCCGGGTTTACAACGTCGTTTGCACCAATAATGATTGCAACATCAACATTGCTCATCTGTGGATTCATTTCATCGCTTGTCTTGAGCTGTTCATAAGGAACATTTGCTTCTGCAAGAAGAACGTTCATATGACCAGGCATACGACCGGCAACCGGATGAATTGCAAAGTTTACTTCTGCACCATTTGCTTCCAGCTTGTCGCAGAGTTCCTTTACAGCGTGCTGAGCCTGAGCAACAGCCATACCATATCCAGGAACAATTACAACGTTCTTAGCAGCTTCGAGGATAACATAAGCATCTTCTACAGAAATTGCCTTTGGTTCCTTTGCAGGACCGTTGCTACCTGCCTTCTTCTTTGCACCAAAGCTCTTGAAAAGAAGGTTAGAGAACTTGCGGTTCATAGCCTTACACATGATGAGGGTAAGGATAAGTCCGGAAGCACCAACGAGACAACCGGAAACTACAAGTACTGTATTGTTGATTGCAAATCCGGCGAAGGCAGCAGCAAGACCAGACAAAGCGTTCAAGAAAGAAATGATAACCGGCATATCGCCACCACCAATTGGAATTACCATTGTAAATCCAAGGATAAGGAAGGCAGCAGTAGAAGCTACAATGCCGATAAACTCGATATTAGCAAGACCAAAAGGATTGTCTTCTGTAAAGAATGAGTAAGCTACAATTGCAACCAGACCAATAATACAGATGATTGCGTTGATGGCGTTTTTACCGGGAATTGCAACATTCTTTTTGAAGGCCTTTCCGCTAAGCTTGCCCCAGGCAACAACAGAACCTGTAAAGGCAACAGCACCAATAGCAATTGTCAAACCAAGAGAAACTGCTGTAAAGTAGTCACCCTTTGGCTGGCAAACATACTGGGCAATTGCAACGAGAAGAGAAGACAAACCACCAAAGCCGTTGAACAAAGCAACCAGCTGAGGCATTCCTGTCATTTCTACTTTCTTAGACCAGATGATTCCGATAATAGAACCAAGTACGATAGCGGCTGCAATGTAAAGGTAGCCGTTTTCAAGTGGATTAGAGCTCCATGAGCCGATTACCTGCTTTTCGCAAAGAACTGTAACACAGGCAATCAACATACCGATTGAAGAATAAAGGTTTCCCTTGCGGGCTGTATCTGTTTTTCCAAGCAGCTTAATACCGCGGATAAAGAAGATACAAGATACCATGTATAAAATTTTAATTACTATATCAGACATTCCCGAGCTCCTTATTTAGCAGCCTTGTTGGCATCTTTTTTCTTGAACATACCAAGCATGCGGTCTGTAACAAGGTAACCACCAACTACGTTGATTGTAGCAAAAACAATTGCAAGGAAACCAAGTATAAGGCCAACCTTTCCGCCAACACCAACAGCAGTTACTGTGATGGCACCAACAACTGTAATACCAGAAATTGCGTTTGTTCCAGACATAAGTGGTGTGTGCAGCTGTGAAGGAACCTTCGAAATAAGCTCAACACCAAGGAAGGCAGCAATAACAAATACAAAAATAAGCATTATATCCATAATAAAACTCCTATGCGCGGGACACGCTATTTTGCATCCTTAAAACGTTCATGTATAATCTGGCCGCCCTGTGTGAGCAGACAGCCCTTCATGATATCATCTTCCAGGCGAACTTCGAATTCTTTAGATTCTTTGTTGTAGAAGTGAGTAAGGAAAGCAGTAATGTTTCCGCTGAACATCTTTGAAGCATCAAACGGAACCTGGCGCTCAAGAAGGTCACCACTCATAATTGTTACGCCGTTTTCTGTAACAACGTTTTCAAAAAGCTTAGAGCCTTCAACGTTACCACCGGTAGAAACAGCCATATCAACTACGATAGAACCTGGCATCATGCGGTCCAGAACATTCTTTTCGATAAGGCGTGGAGCCTTGCGTCCAAATACCTTAGCAGTAGTAATAACGATATTAGAGCGTTCGCAAACCTTAGCCTGAGCTTCCTTCTGCTTAGCAATCTGTTCCGGAGTAAGCTCCTTAGCATAACCCTGAGCAGTCTGACCCATTTCACCAAGGTCAATCTTTACAAAGGAAGCACCCAGAGACTTAACCTGCTCTTCTACAACAGGACGAGTATCAAATGCATCTACGCGGGCACCCAGACGTTTAGCAGTAGCAATAGCCTGAAGACCTGCAACACCAACACCAATAATGAATACGCGGGCAGGATTAA
>Ga0247609_10002232_pt1 | contig 20944 bp, 15 predicted proteins | sample 172DNAGHGlowgp2_FD_193487 | JGI IMG/M metagenome (GOLD analysis project Ga0247609, IMG submission 193487) | Sheep rumen microbial communities from Palmerston North, Manawatu-Wanganui, New Zealand - 1728 DNA GHGlow gp2 | ecosystem: Host-associated > Mammals > Digestive system > Stomach > Rumen ...
GCTGATTCGGCCTGCTATCAGGATGGTGGGAACACCTTTCTTCTTGGCCCTCTGAAGGATACCGAAGGGCAGTTTCCCCATCAGCGTCTGACGGTCGGCAGAGCCTTCGCCTGTGATGACGAGGGAGCTATTGTCAAGCAAAGCGTCAAAACCGATGGTGTCAAGCAGCAAGTCTATTCCTGTCTGGTATTCTGCATTCAGATATTGCAGAAACGCATAGCCAAGACCTCCTGCTGCTCCTGCACCCGGCACTTCCTGACGGTCGTAGCCAAAGTGAAGGGCTGACTTTTCTGCAAACCGTTTGGCGCGGGCATCGAGTTTCGCGACCATCTCTTGCGTAGCTCCCTTTTGAGGAGCGAAAACTTGGGCTGCACCATACTCGCCACAGAGCGGATTGATGACATCGGTGGCAATGGTGAAGCGGACATCGCGCAATTGAGTGATGTCATCCCAGACTCCACCCTTGCTGAACTTGTCGATGATGGCTCTCAGCATACCTATCCCGCAATCGCTGGTGGCACTGCCGCCAAGACCTACGATAATGTGCTTTGCCCCACGCCGGACGGCATCTACCACAAGTAGCCCCGTGCCGTAACTGGTAGCCCGCATCGGGTTTCGCTCTTCGGGAGAGAGCAGTGTCAGTCCGCTGGCTTTGGCAATCTCAATGACTGCCGTGTCGTCATTGAGCAGATACTGCGCCGTGATGTTTCGCATCAGCGGGTCTTTCACGGTCGTTTCAATCAGTTCGCCACCTATGATGCTATGGAAAGCCTCTATCCACCTCTCACCTCCATCGCTGACGGGAACTTGGACGATGTCGGCATCAGGCTTCATCTGAAGAAGACCCTCTGCCGCTGCCTGATTCGCCTCTCGTGATGTCAGACAGCCCTTGAAGGAGTCGATGGCTACAATGATACGTTTCATGCCCACTCAAAATTTTCCCTACCAGCACCAATCAGATTGAACGGATTAAACTTCAAATCTTTGTAGTTTACCTCTTTCATATTTTTAGTGTCTTAATTCTGTTATCTTTAGCGGACAGGCCTTTTCGCATTTACCGCACTTCAGACAGTCGGGATGAAGATAGCCGATTTCCTCGCCACGGCACTCATACGGTGTGAGTTGCATCGGACAGACGCGGGCGCACATCTTGCACTTCTCTTCACACCTGCCGCTGACGTGGATGTTGGTGAACGGTTTGGGCAGCGGTGCCTTCCGGGGAGCCACCCAACGGGAGATGGTTCCCATCGGACAGAACGAGCACCACGTGCGGGGCGCATAGATAAAGTTCAGCGTTACGCCAACGATGGTGGTCATCACGATAATCGTCCAGAATACTCGTCCGATGTCGCTCCACATGGCCAGTCCACCCTCGCTCCAGCGGGCCTGCGAGAGTTGGATGCCGAACATGGTGAAGATAAAGAACACCATGAAAAGCCGGAAACCGAACGTCCTGACAAACTTAGGGATGGGACGATGGGGCGAATATTTCGACAGCAGGCGGTCGTACATGTTTCCCCTGGGACAAACATTCCCGCACCACCAGCGGCCTCGCCAGATGCTGGTCAGCACGGGTCCAATCATACAGATGAGTGCCAGTAGGCCGATAACGGGCCAAAACCACCCAATGATGATGTAGGCGATGATGATCCAGTATAGCGGCAGCCCAGGAACATCGTAGTGGCGGTGGAATCGTTTCGTCGTTGCCATATTCAGATTACTACGGCTGTTCCACTTGTTGCCACCATCAGCATGGAGTTGCCCTGTCCGATGGTCTCATAGTCGATGTCGATGCCTACGATGTCGTTGGCACCGATAATGGTTTCGCCAGTTACCACTCCCTTGTACTCGCGGATGGTGTGGCCTTCAATTTGGGGTGTTGTTGTCAGTATCATAATCATAATTTGCTTAAACTTTGTTGCAAAAGTAATCAATTCTGATAAATTTCGGGGATTTATGCGTAACTTTGTGGCTGTTTTTGAGAATAATTAGTATTTTCAATGGGAAACATCAAGATCATACGCGGTGTGTTTGACACCAAACTGGAACTGCAACATGCGGGGGTGAAGGCAGGATTTCCTTCGCCTACTGAGTTATCATAAGGTTTTGGATATGATGGTACTCGTAAGTTTCTGAAACAAAAGTGGGTGTAAGAAAACACCCAGCTTACACTAAAAGTGGGTGTAAATCTGGGTGTGACTTTCTAACTTACTGATTTTCAGTAGTGTTGGCGGAGAGAGAGGGATTCGAACCCCCGGTACCTCTCGGTACGGTAGTTTTCAAGACTACTGTAATCGACCACTCTACCATCTCTCCTGTAGCCTGAAAAGCGGGTGCAAAGGTAATGCTATTTTTTGTATTCTGCAAATTTTGAATGAACTTTTTTGCTTTTTAATGCCATTTTTCGTACCTTTGCAACATGATTTATCCAAAAAACTACGAAACGAAGATAGGATTCGACGAAATACGCCGTCTGCTGAAGGAGCAATGTCTGAGTACACTGGGCAAGGGCTTAGTGGATGAAATGAGCTTCTCGGACGATGTGGATCAGGTGAACGAGTGGATGCAACAGGTGCGTGAGATGCGCCGCATGCAACAAGACACGGAGAAGCCCGAGATGAACTTCTTCTTCGACGTGCGCGAGTCGTTAGCACGCATCCGGTTGGAGAACACGCATCTGGAGGAAGACGAGGTTTGGGACCTGCGTCGTTCGTTGGATACCATTACCAACATTGTCAGATTCCTGAACGATGCCGAAGAGGACATCACAGACCCGATAGCACACATGGCTCTAGTTGAGTACCGATACCCTGCGCTGCAACGGCTCACGGAGGGTGTTCAGTCTTTTCCCGCCATGATACGCCGCATTGACTCCATATTGGATAAGTTTGGCAAGATAAAAGATTCGGCATCGATGACGCTGGCTGGTATTCGGCATGACTTAGAACAGACGGCGGGGTCGATTTCACGTACCTTATATACAATACTGCACTCGGCACAGAAAGACGGACTGGTGGACAAGGACGCTGCACCCACGATTCGTGACGGGCGACTGATGATACCCGTAGCGCCTGGCGTGAAACGGCGCATCAAGGGCATTGTGCACGACGAGTCGGCAACTGGTAAGACCGTGTTCGTCGAGCCCGAAGAGGTGGTGGAGGCTAACAACAAGGTACGCGAGCTGGAAGCACAGGAGCGGCGCGAGATTATACGCATCCTGACGGTGTTCAGCGACGAGTTACGCCCCCACGTGCAGGAGGTTCTGGACTCGTACCAGTTCTTGGCTGAGATTGACCTGATACAGGCGAAGGCAGAACTGGCAGAGGCAATGTCGGCCTATGAGCCACAGGTGGTTGGCATACCCTATATTGACTGGATTCATGCCGTTCACCCCTTGCTGCAGCGTTCGCTCGCCAAGCAAGAGAAGAAAGCCGTTCCGCTGGACATTATGCTGACAAAAGAGAAGCGTCTGCTGATTATCAGTGGACCTAATGCCGGCGGAAAGTCCGTCTGTCTGAAGACGGTAGGCCTGTTGCAGTACATGCTGCAATGTGGCATGTCGATACCCGTTGGTGACCGCTCGATGTGTGGCATCTTCAAAAACTTGATGATTGACATCGGTGACGAGCAGTCGATAGCTGACGACCTGTCGACCTACTCGAGTCATCTGCTGAACATGAAGAACATGATGAGGCATGCTAACGATGGCACCTTATTGCTAATAGACGAGTTTGGCGGCGGCACAGAGCCCACCATCGGCGGTGCCATTGCCGAAGCCGTGTTGAAGCAGTTCTGGAAGAAGCAGGCTTTTGGCGTCATTACCACCCACTACCAGAACCTGAAGCACTTTGCCGAAGACCACGAGGGTGTGGTGAACGGTGCCATGCTCTACGATCGCCACCTGATGCAGGCCCTCTTCCAACTGTCGATAGGTCAACCAGGTTCGTCGTTCGCCATTGAGATAGCCCGAAAGACAGGCATCCCCGAAGAGGTCATCAGCGATGCCTCAGAGATAGTAGGCTCAGAGTATATTCAGAGCGACAAGTACCTGCAGGACATCGTTCGTGACAAGCGCTACTGGGAAGGCAAGCGCCAGACCATTCACCAGCACGAGAAGCGATTGGAGGTGAGAGGCGAGAAGCTGGATGCCAGCATCGAGGAGATAGAGCGCGAGCGCAAAGCCATACTGAACCGAGCCAAGCAACAGGCAGAAGAACTGCTGGCGGAGGCTAACAGAAAGATAGAGAACGCCATCCGCGAAATTCGTGAGGCTCAGGCCGAGAAGGAGCAGACGCGTCTGATTCGTGAGGAACTGCAGCAGTTCCGTGAACAGGTGCAGAACGACGACACGCGTGGACTGATGAGCGAGGAGGATTTTGCCAAGAAGCTACGCCAGATGGAAGAACGCAAGGCGCGGAAATCCCAGCGCAAAGAAGAGAAAGACAAACAGCAGAAAGAGGTCAGCGAGAAACTGGCCCAACGCGCCAAAGCCAACCTTGACGACTCCAACCGCCCGTTGCAGAAGGGCGACGGCGTACGCATCAAGGGAACCAACAGCGTGGGCGAGATAGAAACCATTCAGGGCAAACAGGCTACCGTCATCTTTGGCGGTCTGCGCTCGAAGGTGAAGCTGGAGCAGCTGGAGAGATGTGAAAAGGAGAAGGGAAGTAGTGAACAAACGGCTACCGCCATCGACAAGCATGCCCATCTGGCCATCCACACCTCGCGGGTGACTCGCTCGACGATAGAAGACCGCAAGCAGAACTTCCATCAGGACCTGGACGTCAGAGGTATGCGTGGCGACGAGGCCGTCGACACCGTGATGCACTTCATTGACGATGCCATCCTGATAGGTCTCTCGCGCGTTCGCATCCTGCATGGCACTGGAACCGGAGTCCTAAGACAGCTGATACGCCAGTATCTACGCACCGTGCCTAACGTCAAGTCGGCAAAGGACGAGCACGTGCAGTTTGGTGGCGCTGGCATCACCGTAGTGGATCTCCAGGACTAGTGGCATGAAACCAGGGCGAGGTCGCCCTAATATAATGTCTATACCCTCTTGTGTAGGCTGTTTATGCCTCGGCAGGCATCTGCGGATATTTACGGGTCCAGCCGTCCCAGCGGAGGCGCATGACACCGAAGAAGGCCTCGCCGAAGATGCCGCCCGACATCTTACTGGTACCCTCGCGGCGGTTGACGAAGATGACGGGGACTTCCTTAATCTTGAAGCCTATCTTGTAGGCGGTGAACTTCATCTCTATCTGGAAGGCGTAGCCTTTGAAGCGTATCTTGTCGAGCTCGATGGTCTGCAGCACTCGGCGGCGATAGCACACGAATCCGGCGGTGGTGTCGTGAACCTGGAAGCCTGTGACGAAGCGCACGTACTTAGAGGCGAAATAGCTCATGAGCACGCGACCCATAGGCCAATTGACGACGTTGACACCGCTGACGTAGCGTGAACCGATAGCCACATCATAACCTTCGTCAGCACAGGCCGAATAGAGTCGCGGCAGGTCGTTGGGGTCGTGGCTGAAGTCGGCATCCATCTCGAAGATGTATTCGTAGTCATGCTCCAGCGCCCACTTGAAGCCTTTGATGTAGGCGGTGCCGAGTCCCAGCTTGCCGCTACGCTCGATGAGGAACAGGCGGTCGGCGAAGTCGGGCTGTTCCATCAACCCTTTGACGATGGCGGCGGTGCCGTCGGGCGAGCCGTCGTCGATGATGAGGATATGGAAACACTTGTCCAGTCCGAAGACGGCCCGGATGATTTTCTCGATGTTCTCCTTCTCGTTGTAAGTCGGGATGATGACAATACTATCGCTCTGGTGCATGATGGCTGATGTTTATTCTGTTTTGCCTGCAAAATTACAAAATAATTGATAATTACCAACTGTTATTGATAATTATTTTGTAATTTTGCACAGATTTTAGGTATGACTATTCAGGATTTAGTAAAGAAATACGGTCAGCTGCCGCAGGTTCGGGCGCTGGCGTCGTCGCTGGGGAAAAAGTCGGTGAAGACCGTTTTCCTCGAGGGACTAATGTGCTCGTCGGCACCGATGGTGTTTGCCGGCTTACGCCGCGAGTCGCCTTTCCTCTTCATCCTGCAGGATGCTGACGAGGCGGGTTACTTCTACCACGACTTGGCGCAACTGCTGGGCGACGGACAGGTGCTGTTCTTTCCGAGCAGTTACCGTCGTGCGGTGAAGTACGGACAGCGTGACGCTGCCAGCGAGATATTGCGTACGGAGGTGCTCTCGCAGCTGTCGACGGTCACGGCCCCTTTGCTCATCGTGACGTATCCCGATGCCGTCAGCGAGTTGGTGATTTCGAAGCACGTGCTTGACGAGCGGACACTGGTGCTGCGGCAGGGTGACACGATAGACGCAGACCAGACGGTGACGCAGTTGCGCGACCTGGGATTTCGTGAGGTAGACTATGTGTATGAACCCGGACAGTTCTCGCTGCGCGGCAGCATCTTGGACGTGTATAGCTACAGCAGCGAGTTGCCATTCCGCATCGACCTCTTCGGCAACGATATAGAATCTATACGCACCTTTGAGGTAGAGACGCAGCTGTCGAAGTCGCACTGTGACACGGCGACGATAGTGCCGGAGATGGCTGCCCAAACCGAGCGCGTGTCGCTGCTATCGTTCTTGCCGGACAACACGACGCTGGTATTTCGCAACTATCAGTTCGTGTGCGATGCCGTTGGCCGCATCTACGACGAGGGCTTCTCGAAGCAGGCGACGATGGAGCGGCTGGAGCATGCCACCGAGCAGGAGCAGCACGACATCATGGTGGAGATGAAGCGGGAGCTGCAGCTGGTGAGCGGACAGCAGTTCGTGCGCGAGTCGCTGGCTTTCAAGCACGTTATTCTGAGTGCGCCGACGAGTAGCAGTGGGCGTGGTGAGGGTGTTATAAGATTCCATACGTCGCCGCAGCCGCAGTTTCACAAGAACTTCGAACTGTTGCAGCAGTCGCTGGAGCAATTCCTGGCCGAAGGCTATCAGTTGTGCATCCTGGCAGACAGCGCCAAACAGCTGGAGCGCCTGCGCGACATCTTTAGCGAGAAAGGCACCGTCAGCTTCAACGCTGTAGAACGGACGCTCCACGAGGGCTTTGCTGATAGCGACCTGAAGTTGTGTGTCTTTACCGACCACCAGATATTCGACCGCTTCCATAAGTACAGTCTGCGCTCGGACAAAGCCCGCAGCGGCAAGGTGGCGCTGACGCTGAAGGAGATACAGCAGTTTGAGGTCGGTGACTACGTGGTGCACATAGACCATGGAATTGGAAAGTTTGGAGGACTGGTACGCATGCCGCAGGGCTCGGGCTACCAGGAGATGATAAAGATCATGTACGAGGGTGGGGGCAGCATCTATGTCTCGATACACTCGTTATATAAGGTGTCGAAGTACAAGGCGCAGGATGGCGGAGAGTCGCCACGCCTGTCGCACCTGGGCACGGGGCAGTGGGAGCGCATGAAGGAGCGCACGAAGCAGAAACTGAAGGACATTGCCCGCGACCTGATACAGCTGTATGCCACGCGTCGCCGGCAGAAAGGTTTCGCCTTCTCGGCAGACACCTTCATGCAGCACGAACTGGAGGCATCGTTCCTCTATGAAGACACCCCCGACCAGCTGAAGGCTACCAACGACGTGAAGGCTGATATGGAGAAGGCGCAGCCTATGGACCGTCTGGTATGTGGCGACGTGGGCTTCGGCAAGACGGAGGTTGCGGTGCGGGCAGCCTTCAAGGCAGCATGTGACTCGAAGCAGGTTGCTGTGCTGGTGCCGACGACGGTGCTGGCGTATCAGCACTACCAGACCTTCACGTCGCGACTGAAAGACCTGCCCGTGCGAGTGGAATACCTGTCGAGAGCACGCACTGCCAAGCAGACAAGCGCCATCCTGAAAGACCTGCAGGAGGGGAAGATAGACATACTAATAGGTACCCACAAGCTGATAGGCAAAAGCGTGAAGTTCAAGGACCTGGGACTGCTCATCATTGACGAGGAACAAAAATTCGGCGTCTCGACAAAGGAGAAGCTGCGCCAAATGAAGACGAATGTCGACACGCTGACGATGTCGGCAACACCCATCCCGCGTACATTACAGTTCTCGCTGGTGGGCGCGCGCGACCTGAGCATCATACAGACGCCGCCGCCCAACCGCTACCCAATACAGACGGAGATACACACCTTCGGACCCGAGATTATTGCTGACGCCATCAACTTCGAGATGTCACGCAACGGACAGGTGTACTTCGTGAATCCGCGCATCAGCGACCTGGAGCGTCTGAAGGAGATGATACAGAAGTACGTGCCTGACGCCCGCATCGCCATCGGGCACGGAAAGATGAAGCCTGACGAGTTGGAGCAAATCATCTTCGACTTCATCAACTACGACTACGACGTGTTGCTCTCGACAACCATCGTCGAAAACGGCATTGACATTCCCAATGCCAACACCATCATCATCAATGGTGCACAACACTTCGGACTCAGCGACTTGCACCAGATGCGCGGTCGCGTGGGACGTGGCAACCGCAAGGCGTTCTGCTACCTGCTGGCACCACCACTGGCTGACCTGCCCGTAGAGAGCCGCCGCCGACTGGAGGCGCTGGAGCAGTTCAGCGACCTGGGTTCAGGCATACACATCGCCATGCAGGACCTGGACATACGTGGTGCGGGAAACCTGCTGGGTGCGGAGCAGTCGGGATTTATTGCCGATTTGGGCTACGAGACTTATGTCAAGATACTGCAGCAGGCGGTAGTGGAGCTGCGGAATGAGAATACCTCAACGACGAACGGAGAACGGAGAACGAAGCGGCATGAAAACTCTCAGCTCTCACCTCTCAGTTCTCACATGGACTTTGTTGCCGACTGCACGCTGGAGTCGGACCTGGAGCTGTACTTCCCCGACCAGTACGTGCCCAGCGACTCGGAACGCATGCTGCTGTACAGAGAACTGGACGGACTGCAGACCGACGAGCAACTGGCTGCCTACCGCTCGCGGCTGATAGACCGCTTCGGAAAGGTGCCGCACTGTGGCGAAGAGCTGATGCGCGTGGTACCGTTGCGACGATTGGGCAAGAAGCTGGGGTGTGAGAAGATAATCCTCAAACAGCAACGCATGACGCTGTATTTCGTGACGGCGGCCGACAGTCCCTTCTACCAGAGCGAAGCCTTCGACCACCTGCTCGACTTCGTAGCGCATAACGCACGACGCTGTCAGCTGCGCGAACAGAACGGCAGGCGCTCGATGGTCATCGCCAACGTACCGACGATAGAAGAGGCTGTGCAGCTGTTGGCTGCTATCTGATAAACATTTCACAAAGAGATACGTATAGAAGTATAGATTGCTGCCACTTTGTCGTAAATAACCGACAGAGTGACAGCTCTTCGTATTTGGCATCAATCTTGCATCTTAGAGGGTGAAAGCCGCAAGGCAATCAGAGAAAAGAATAAACAATATAAAAACAATTTAAACAAATAATTAGGAGGTAACGATTATGATGCCAATGATGAGAAGTAACAACTGGATTCCCGCCGTGTTCAACGACTTGTTCTATAACGACTATATGCCGAAAGCTAACTGCACGGCACCTGCCATCAATGTGAAAGAATCGGACAAAGCATATACCGTAGAGCTGGCTGCTCCGGGCATGCGGAAGGACGACTTCAACGTGCACATCAATGACGAGGGTAACCTTGTAATAAAGATGGAACACAAGCAGGAAAGCAAGGAGGAAGATAAGAACACGCGCTACCTGCGCCGCGAGTTCAGCTACTCGAAGTACGAGCAGACGCTGATTCTGCCTGACGATGTCAAGAAAGACGGCATCTCAGCCAAGGTGGAGAACGGCGTGCTGACGGTAGAACTGCCGAAACAGGTGGAAGAGAAAGCGAAGGTTTCGCGCCAAATTGAGATTGGATAAGCGATGATGAGGTAAAGGAAAGCGCCCCGCCAAGTTCGTCTGGCGGGGCGCTTTATTTAATTTTTAATTTTTATTTTTTAATTATTATTTGTTTAACTTGTCGAGTTCGGCAAGGTTCTGAGCTATCATCTCGTTGGTGACGGTGTAGTTCTGCAGGTCGCCCTTGATGAAGGCTTCGTAGCTGGGCATGTCGATAAGTCCGTGACCGGAGAGGTTGAAAAGGATGACCTTCTCTTCACCGCTCTCTTTGCACTTGTTGGCTTCGCGGATGGTGGCAGCGATGGCGTGGCACGACTCGGGAGCAGGGATGATGCCCTCGGTACGAGCGAACAGCATGCCTGCCTCGAAGGTCTCAAGCTGTGGAATGTCGACGCCTTTCATGTAACCATCCTTGATGAGCTGCGAGATAATCATGCCGGCACCGTGATAACGCAAGCCGCCAGCGTGGATGTTCGACGGTTTGAAGTTGTGGCCAAGCGTGAACATAGGCAGCAGGGGCGTATAGCCAGCCTCGTCGCCGAAGTCGTAGCGGAACTGACCGCGGGTGAGCTTCGGACAGCTGTCGGGCTCGGCAGCCAGGAACTCGGTATGACGCTCACCGCTGAGATTGTGACGCATAAAGGGGAAAGAGATGCCACCGAAGTTGCTGCCGCCACCGAAACAGCCGATGACGATGTCGGGATATTCGCCTGCCATCTGCATCTGCTTCTCGGCTTCCAGACCGATGATGGTCTGGTGCAGTCCGACGTGGTTGAGTACCGAACCAAGCACATACTTGCAGTTGGGGGTGGTGGTGGCGAGCTCGACGGCTTCGCTGATGGCAGTACCCAAGGAACCCGTGTGCAACGGGTCGCGCGTCAGGATGTCCTTACCAGCACGCGTTGACATGGAGGGAGAGCCCTCGACGACGGCACCGAAGGTGCGCATGATGCTGCTGCGGTAGGGCTTCTGCTGCATGGTGATCTTCACTTGATAGACGGCGCAGTCGAGTCCGTAGATCTTGGCGGCATACGACAAGGCTGCACCCCACTGACCAGCACCCGTCTCGGTAGTGACATTGGTGGTGCCTTCCTGCTTGGCATAGTAGCACTGGGGCAGGGCGGAGTTGACCTTATGGGAACCTAACGGATTGGTTGACTCGTTCTTGAAGTAGATGTGGGCAGGAGTGTCGAGGGCCTTCTCTAGTTCGTAGGCACGGACGAGTGGGGTAGAGCGGTAGAACTTGTACTTGTCGAGCACGTCTTCGGGGATGTCTATCCAGCGGTGCTCAGTATCTAACTCTTGTACGCAGCACTCGCGTGGAAAGATATGGGCGAGGTCATCAACACCCAACGGCTTTCTTGTTACCGGATGGATGGGGGGCAGGGGCTTGTTGGGCATGTCTGCCTGAATGTTATACCACTGTGTGGGAATTTCACTCTCCTGAAGGATGAATTTCTTTTGTCTTGCCATTGTTTATTTGTTGTTGGTGATTAAATTACCGCCTGCAAAATTACAAAATAAATAGCAATTATCATTACAACGTAGCACTTTTTCTTGAAAAAATGAATGGGCGGTTATCATTTTTTTTTGTAATTTTGCAGCCGTTATGCTCATAATATCCGTCGTCTTAGCGTATTTCGCACTACTTTTCGTCATCAGCCACAGAACTGGTCGCCGCGCAACGAACGAATCGTTCTTCCGTGCCGACCGTAGAGCGCCATGGTATATGGTGGCTTTCGGAATGGTGGGTGCCAGCATCTCGGGAGTGACATTCGTCAGCGTGCCAGGAATGGTGGAGCGGCTTCAGATGACTTACCTGCAGACGTGCATGGGGTTTATTTTAGGATATGTAGTCGTGGCGTTTGCGCTGTTGCCGTTGTATTACCGGCTGAATCTGGTGTCTATCTATGGTTTCCTGGGACAACGGCTCGGAAAGCGCAGCCATAAGACGGCATCGGCGTTCTTCTTGGTGTCGAAGATGACGGGCGCTGCCGTGAAATTCTATGTGGTATGTATCATCTTGCAGCGCTTCGTATTTGAACCGCAGGGCATTCCTTTCGCGGTTACTGTTGTCATACTGGTTTTGCTGATATGGCTGTACACCCGACAGGGAGGCATCAAAACGCTGGTATGGACGGACTCACTACAAACGGTCTGTCTGTTCACGGCGCTATTCCTTATTATATATAAGGTAATAGGTGACTTGGGTATGTCGGTAGGCGAGGCGCTGATAGCCGTGAGGCATAGCGAACTGTCGCGCGTCTTTGTGTTTGACGACTGGGTATCGACGCAGAACTTTTGGAAACAGTTCGTGAGCGGCGTGTTTATCGTCATTGTCATGACGGGACTGGATCAAGACATGATGCAGAAGAACCTAACGTGCAAGACATTGCGTAGCGCCCAGAAGGATATGTGTTCGTATGGCGTGGCGTTCCTGCCTGCCAATCTGCTGTTCTTGTCATTGGGCGTACTGCTCACGCTGTGGTATCAGCAACGTGGGATGGCGCTGCCTGTGCGTGGTGACGAACTGCTGCCGCAGTTTGTCTCGCTGACTTCTTATTTCTCGCCCGTCATCACGTGCGTCTTTGTGTTGGGTGTCGTGGCGGCTTCGTTCTCAAGTGCCGACTCGGCGCTGACTTCGCTGACTACCATCTGGTGTGTCGACCTGGCAGAGCGGGGGAGTGACGAACAGCTACGGCGCAGGGTGCATCTGCTCATGTGTGCTGTCTTCGTGCTGTTCATCATGGTTTTTCACGCTGCTAACTCGTCTAGCCTGATTGACGCGGTTTATACCATTGTGAGTTATACCTATGGGCCTCTCTTGGGATTGTTTGCCTACGGACTGTTGACACGCCGCCCCGTCAAAGACCGCTTGGTGCCGTATGTCGCCGTAGCTTCTCCCGTGCTGTGCTACCTGCTTGATACCTGTATCGGTGCGCTGACGGGCTATCACTTTGGTTATGAACTGCTGATGCTTAATGGTCTGCTGACTTTTGCAGGCTTATATATTCCTTCGGTTGCATTCCCATGACGCGCTTGAAGGAGGTGGCAAAATATTTCGGGTCTCTGAACCCTACTTGATAAGCGATGTCGCTGACGCGCAGGTCGGGATTCTCTCTCGCTAGTTGACAGGCTTTCTTTATGCGGATGTCGCGCACAAAGTTAGTGATGTTCTTGCCCGTCAGCGCGCGTATCTTATTATATAAGGTACTGACGCTGCTTCCCATGTCTTGCGCAAAGGTCTCACGACTATAGTCGCTGTCGCTGAGGTGTTCGTTGATGCAACGGATGGCTCGCTGCAGATATTCCTGGTCGGCTGTCGGCTGTTGGTGGAAGATGGCTTCAAGCGGGCTCTCACCTTCTGCGTTGGGTGTCGGCAGCTCAATGGTTGGAACATGCAACTCGATGTTGGTTGGAATGTGGAACGACAGGGCTTGCTGCGGCGTGTCCGAAAGCGCATCGGTATAGGCTTCACGTGTGATGGGTATATCGATGGCGATGGTGTTACCCTGTCCCTCGTAGTACTTACAGGACAGATTGCCTTGGTGGATGTTTACAAGATTGAGCGCTATGAATTGTGTCGTGCTGCTGATACGGGGTCCATTATCACGAATACGGATGATGACGTTTTCGTATCGTTCGTTGGTGTTGATGTCAATCGAAATCTTACCTTCTTCGGTAGCGTGAGTAGCCATGTCTGCAATGAAGAGCTGTAAGATCTTGTCTATCTTGTCTGTGTCTATCCATCCCATCATGCTCTCAGGTGAGCAGTTTACCGTAAAGTCTAATCCACGTTGCTCCAAATAGGGTCTGAAGGTGTCTGTCGTATCACGAATGTACTGCATCACGTCGTTGTTGCTGACTTGTACTTTGGGTCCCTTCCATTGCAACATCTTGTCAGTTTTTGACTGCTGACGAAGTTTTAACCTGCCACAATATATCAGTAACAGGATGATAACTGATGCTAAAATGAGGTTTGTGAGGGTCATAGTAGCGTTTTTTTCGTAACAAAAGTAATACTTTTACTTTAAAAAATAATTAGATTGAGGCAAAAAAGATGTTAAAATGGGGTGTTTTCGTTCAAAAATCGTTATTTATAGTTCAAAAATGGGTATAATAACGATTTTTAAACCACATTTAATGCTATCTGAACCCACCTTCAAAATATATGCAGTATCTTTGCATCGTAAGAAAGAGATTTTTAATGGTTAAGGTTTATGGTTGATTAATTTAGTTTTTGTGGAAAGAGCCTCGCTGTGAAGCGAGGCTCTTTTGATTTTGGTACGCTCAGCATGAGGAGCGTGCGCTATAGGATTTTGTTTTCTGGCCTTATCTGTTAAGAAATTAACGCTATGCTTTTGGCTTTAGCTGTTAAGAAGGAAGCGTTCGGCTTCGATGGCGGCTTGACAGCCTGTTCCGGCAGCGCTGATGGCCTGTCGATAGACGGGGTCGGCACAGTCGCCTGCCACGAAGATGCCGGGTAGCTTGGTGCGCGGTGTTCCGTCAATCTTCTTGAGATAACCTACTTCGTCCGTGTCGAGCCACTGGCGGAATATTTCTGTATTGGGAGTATGTCCGATAGCCAGGAAGAAGCCGTCGATGGCGATGTCGACCTCTTGTTCATCGGGTTCGCCCTTGCGTTTTACAAGGCGGGCACCTTCAACGCCGTTCTCGCCATAGAGTCCCAGTGTGTTGTGCTCAAACAGAATCTCGATGTTCTCTGCTGCCATCACGCGGTCTTGCATGACTTTTGATGCACGGAGGAAGGGTTTGCGAACGATGAGATATACCTTCTTGGCAAGTCCTGCAAGGTAGAGTGCATCTTCGCAGGCTGTATCGCCGCCTCCTACTACGGCAACAGTCTTCTTGCGGTAGAAGAAACCATCGCAGGTAGCGCAGGCAGAGACGCCCTGTCCGTTGTATTTACGCTCGTCATCCAGACCGAGGTACTTTGCTGAGGCTCCCGTGGCGATGATGACGGTGTCAGCCTGAATTTCGTTGTTCTCTTCGTCCCAGAGTCGGTAGGGACGGCTGGAGAAGTCGACGCGAGTGATGCTGCCGTCGCGAATGTCGGCACCAAAGCGCTCAGCCTGTTCGCGCAGATCCATCATCATCTGGTTGCCATCAACACCCTGCGGATAGCCTGGGAAGTTTTCTACCTCGGTGGTTTGTGTCAGTTGACCGCCAGGCTGCATGCCGCTATACTCAACGGGGTGCAGGTTGGCACGGCTGGCATAGATAGCAGCAGTATATCCTGCAGGACCGCTGCCGATAATCAAGCATTTTACGTGTTCCATTGAAATAAGGATATTAAAGCTTTATTTTGCCAGTTCCTGCTTGATGACTTTCTCAATGGCGTCTGTGCTGGTGGTAGGTTCAAAGCGTGCTACGACCTGTCCTTTCTTGTTGATGAGGAACTTGGTGAAGTTCCACTTGATGTCGGGTTTCTGCTTGTAGTCTGGGTCTGCCTTCGTCAGCATGTCATCCAGGATATGTGCGATGGGGTGAGCCATATCCCAACCAGCGAAGCCTTTCTCTGTCTGCAGGAACTTGAAGAGCGGGTCTGCATCGTCACCGTTGACCTTCACTTTCTTGAAGCGCGGAAACTCTGTGCCGAAGTTCAGCTTGCAGAACTCGTGGATGCTTTCGTCGGTACCTGGTGCCTGCTGACCGAACTGGTTGCAGGGGAAGTCGAGTATTTCAAATCCCTGACTGTGGTAATGCTTGTAGAGACTTTCCAGTTCGTCGTACTGTGGGGTGAAGCCACATTTGGTTGCTGTGTTGACAATCAGCAACACCTCGTTGGCGTACTCTTTCAGTGAAACATCCTTGCCTTTTCTGTCCTTGACAGAGAACTCATAAACGGTTTTCATTGTCTTTTACGTTTTGTATGATATTTTTATAAATAAAGAAATCGTATCTTCGTTGGTAGCAAAGATACGATTTTTCTCTGTGATATGCAAGTGTTTTGCTTGAATATTATGTTTTTTTATTTAAAGGCGTGCGTATAGCGTTTTAATACCATTGACTGAGCATCTCTGCTTTGCTGATATTCTCCACCTGTGACTCAATGTTGTCTGGCAGGTTGTGGAAGAAGTCGATGCCAGTTAGCTTCTGAAGGTCGCCAATAGTGATGGCATACGATTTGACACTATTGCTATAATATGCTTCCTGATTAATCCAGAAACCTGTGGCACGAAATGTATCTTTGTATCTGCCGAGTACTGCCATGAAGAAATATCGTGGCACGGGAATGTGGTCGACATTGACGCGAGTCTTCTGATGGCTTTTGTTGCAGATGTATTCGATGATATTTCCTTCACTATCGATAGTGCCGCCTTTGCATACGTACAGGGTGTCGTACTTATTGGTCCAGTTGCGAACGGTAAGTTCCATCGTAGCCCAAATTCCTGCATTGAATTCGTTACCTTGAGGCTGCATGTTAGTCATATAGAATGTCTGTTTGTTGGCATCGGTAGACCTTTGTCTGTCAGCAGACGGGCAGATATGACCATGATCATAACCAGAACTCCAGTAGGGATCAATGGTGAAGTGATATGCGCTGTTCAGATCAGGGTCGTTGGGGTATTGTCCCGAAAGGTTCAGTGTCTTGTCGGTGGTATAGTATCTGCTGACTGTACTTCCGGTGATAGCGTTGTACATTTTATAGCAGCTCCAGCGTTGGCTACGTTTCTCCGTGTCCCATTCGACACTATAGTTGGTACCGAACAGACTGCCGTTAAGATTGGCTGTGTGAGTAATTATGATGCTGCTGCCACCTTTAGGCGCAGGCATCTCAATGTTGCCAGCAGTTATGCCGCCTGAGTTTGGTGAATCTCCGTTGCTGTCGTCATTGCCACATGCTGTGAATGACAATGCTGCAAAAACAGCAAGAAAAAGATACAAATGTTTTTTCATAGTTGTTGTAGTCTTTATGTTCTGTTCTTTAGGTATTAGTTGTCGGGAGAGAATGAATGAAGGTGCTCCCAAGGCATATGCAACTACCTTGCTCGCACCTTCTGAATGTCTTGTTCCTGGCGTGAAATATGCTTATTTCTTCGCAGCCTTACCGTAGCGGCTCATGAACTTGTCAACACGACCGGCGGTGTCGACGAGCTTGCTCTTACCAGTGTAGAACGGGTGAGAAGTGCTCGAAATTTCAATCTTTACCACGGGGTAAGTCTCGCCTTCGAATTCTACGGTGTCATTCGTCTTAGCAGTAGAACGCGAAAGGAACATATCGCCGTTGGACATGTCCTTGAACACGACGGGGCGATAGTTTTCTGGATGAATACCTTTTTTCATTTTACTTCTTATGATTATAATGTTGTTTGATATATGTGCATAAAAGCGGGTGCAAAGGTACAACTTTTTTTTGAACCAGCCAAATAATTGCAGTTTTTTTTGGTTTTCTGATGTAGGATAGTTACTGAAAGTCCCTTTAGAACAGCATTGTGATTGATTCTACTAGTCTGTTGAGCATCAGACACTTTTCGCGTGAAATAGTGCGGCGCTGCATATGGTAATCCCATGGACTCATCTGTAGCAGACGGCCTTCCGAGCAGGCATCGAATGTCCTTCCTGCTGGCTTGTACAATGGTGGAAAACCATTCTCTCGCACAAGTATGATTCGGTAGCCCCTGTCCATAGCCTCGCGCATCACCTCCTTTTCGCGTGAGGCAATGGCGGTGCCAACAAGTACACCGCCCCGTTCTCCGCAAGCCAGCCACTTCCGTTTGTAGTCTTCATACTCCTTGTCAGCATAGCCGCTATGTACGATGACTGCCACCTTGTCTGGGATGTTAAGCAGAAAGCTGTTACCCACCAGTTGGCAGTGCCATTCAGCGAAGTCCCTATAGTGCATAGTGGTGAAATAATCAGGGTGTTGTCGTTTAATGGCCAACCGTCGTGGATTGTCGTCTAAGTAGCGAATCCAGTTGTCAAGTTGCCCGTCTTCTAACAGTATCTGGTCGTTGTAGCCGTTTTCGAAGAGAACGGGGCGATGTCCACCCGCAGGAAACCCTGCGGGAGTGGTAGCTTCCACTACTCCTGCCGCCTCTCCGGCTTCCACTACTCCAGCCGTTTCTCCGGCGTCCACCACTCCAGCCGTTTCTCCGGCTTCCACTACTCCTGCCGTTTCTCCGGCAGGTACTTGTGGTGACAGTTGCCACCATGCCCTCGTGCAACCTACCTTGAAGCCCCTGACGACATCACCGAGGTGCTTCCCTAAAGGCATGTCTTCTTTTACCCTTACCACCATGTGGATATGGTCAGGCATGATGCAGAGTTTCCACACTTCTACCATCTTGTAGAATTGAGGTATCTTCAGCGCTTCCTCGTAAAATATCGTTTTCCCGAGTTCAGTCAGTTCTACACGAGCACCCTCATCCTTTGTTGGCATCAGCAGTTTCCCCAGTATGGGCTTCCTTCCTTCGACCACTAAAGTCAGCATGTATGTTCCCTTGAGGCGATAGTTGTGCCAGGACTTACGGCGTTTCATGCTGTGATTCGTCTCCTGGACTTGAATACCAGCCGTTATTGCTTCTTCTCTCGTTCTGCTCATACTTTTGTAGAAAAGTTACGTGCAAATGTACAACAATTCTCTGGCTTGTCCAAAATTTACTTCAGTTTTCTACACTTCATGTATTATATTTTAGGAGAGCGGGTGAGGGAAGGGCATTGAAAAAGGCTGCAAGCCTTTCAGTAGGTTGCAGCCTTTTATAATTATAGATGTCAATTATTGAATGGTAATCTTCTCAACTTCCCATGTACCAGCTTTCTCAGCGGTGCTGATGTACTTGATGGCAAGCTGCAGCCCCTTCTTGTTAGCATAAGCGGAGACATCTGCTGTCGAGTCAAAGAATGTCCAACTCAGACTTGTAGGCCATCCTGTGAGAGTGAGATTGGTCCAGTTAGTGCCGTCGGTAGAAATAGCTACAACAGCCTGTGTCTTGGCAACGTCTACACTGCTAAAGAAGTTGATAGCATGGTGGATTGTCAGTGTCTTAACTGCACCTAAGTCAAACTTTGGAGAGATAACCCATGACTCAGAAGCATAGTTAACTTTTGATGCACTTGCGTATGCGGTAGCAACCAAGCCATATTTAGAGTCTGCCTTCCAGATAGCATCAATTTCTGTGGGTTTGTTCTTGTCAGATATTGTCCACTGTCCAAAACCATTAGCTTTGAAATCTACAGAATATGCGGCTGTAGACGACTCTCCGCCACCAGACTCTCCACCGGGCTTGGTGCCGATTTCTTTGCCGTCAAGAATAGCAAAGGTGACTTCCTTCACACCCTGTACGCTAAAGTACTTGGTGATGTTACCATAAACGGTTACTTCCTTCTTCAGATTGCCTGCATTGTCCAGCAGGTTCAGGGCCTTGCGGACATCAGAGCCACTAGGCAGTGCAACGGGCATACACTTGGTGTAGTCTTTTTCATCGGCACTTGCTGCAATCAGCATGTTAGAAGCTTGAGCACCAGTAGCCTCAAAGTGCCACTCGGTCTGCTTGGTCTCCTGATTGCTATAAGCATAACCTACGATATAACCCTTGACATATACGCCAGTCTTGTCGCCAGCAGCAATAGCAGCAGGTACGTTGTATGGTGACTTTGCGGTTCCGGCTCCAGTACCACCACCTTGTTCACCATCATCTTCACCGCCGCTGGTCTGTCCATTGTGTGCTACAAGGTAGTTTTGTTTCTCATATTCAATGGTGCCGTTATAATTAGTAATTGTGCCACAAATAGTAACAGCATCACCAACTTTAAGATCATTTGCAGAAGTAAACTTTGCCTTATTAAGTCCTAAACCACTATAAACATAGAAAGCTTGACTTTTACCTTCTGGGTCATCAGTGATGTAGTAGTTAAAACTACTATATTGGCTGCTATAAGTATCAATTTTGGAAACGTAACCTTTGGTGTATATTGTTCCAGTGTTCGAACCCTTAGCCAAACTCTTAGTGGCCTCGATTACACCTGCAACATTGTATGGGTCTGCAGCTAGACCGGTACCTTCTGGGACGTAAGTCTTGAGTCCGTCGCCTTGCTTGGGGTTGTAGCCCTCTGGCTCGGGAACATCAGAGCAGGCGGAGAATGCAAATGCTGCTACAGCAAGTGCAAGCATTGATTGAATTGTCTTTTTCATATTCTTATGTTTTTTTTGTTCTTAAGGTTTTATATATGTATAATAATGTTCGCGACTACTCGATGGTAATCTTTTCCACCTCCCAAGTACCTGCCTTGGAAGCAGTGCTGATATACTTCAGCGCAATTTGAACGTTGTTTTTTCCGGCATAGGAGGTGAGATCTACAGTCGAGTCGAAGAATGTCCAACTGAGTTTCTCTGCCCAGCCATTGAGAGTCAGATCGGTCCACTTTGTTCCGTCTGTGCTGATGGCCACAACAGCCTCCTTCTTTGAAGTGTCAATATCTGTAAAGAAGTTGACAGCGTGGTGAATACTCAGTGTGGCCTTTGTCATTTTGCTGAGGTCAATCTTCGGTGAAACGAGCCATACCTCGCTGGCGTAGTTTGTGCTATTGGCATAGGCTGTTGCCTTCATTCCGTATTTTGCATCAAATGTCCATACGTCAGCAGTAAGAGCTGCATCTTTGTTCTTCTCATTGATAGTCCAATCACCCTTGCTGCCTGTTGTCTTGAAGTCCATGGAGTAGCCTGATACAGGGGTTGGAGTAGGAGTAACACCTCCTTCAGAAGGAACGATAATGCCCTTGGTCTGGATGATGGAAATCTGCCAGATGTCGTTATAGAAACCGGCAACACCTACGAGGTCGCAAGGAATAGCTTTGCTGGTTGCCTTATCATAAGGCAGAATCATAGATGAGAACTTAGCATAGTCGCCGCTGGTGAAAATCTGTACTGTCTGCTTTTTGTCATCAGTACCGCTCACGAAGAACTCGTTGAGACACTGGATGAAATAGCCGCTCAGGTTAGACTCCGTTCCACTCTTAAAAGTAGATGTACCGTCAGCATTGACGAAGGTAACATTGCTCA
>Ga0247609_10002233_pt1 | contig 20937 bp, 15 predicted proteins | sample 172DNAGHGlowgp2_FD_193487 | JGI IMG/M metagenome (GOLD analysis project Ga0247609, IMG submission 193487) | Sheep rumen microbial communities from Palmerston North, Manawatu-Wanganui, New Zealand - 1728 DNA GHGlow gp2 | ecosystem: Host-associated > Mammals > Digestive system > Stomach > Rumen ...
AAGATGTCGACCCGCTGTTGATACGTTCTGTGTAATCGCGAAGCAAGCCTTTGACGCGATCTATCTCTGTCTGAGGAATGCGCGGCTGAAGAACAATAATCTGCACCTCTACCTGAGTGGGGATGAGCGGCAGACTGTCTTCAGGCATATCCTTGAAGTAGCGACGCACCTCGGCAGGGTTTACCTTGACGTCTGACATGAGTTGTTCACGCATTCGCATAGCAATCATTTCGTTCTTGATCATGTCAAACAATTCCTCGCGAATCTGCACCATCGGCAACTTCATATACTCTTCGAGTTTCTCCTTGGAACCTGCCAGCAGGATTCGCTCGTTTAGTTTCTCTTCAACATATTGGTTGACGTCTGCATCGCTGACATCAATACTGTCAATGACTGCCTGATGAAGAAAGAGTTTCTGTATAGCTATTTGTTCTGGAATGACACAATAAGGATTGCCTTTCAACTGCGAGCCATATTCCAGACGACGCTTCTCAATATCGGAACGCAGAATGGCTTCATCGCCAACCACCCACACCACTTCATCGATGACATTCTTTTGTGCCATCGAAAGCAGGCTGAAAATTGCCGCAAAGAGACAGAGCGTATATCGTTTCTTATTAACGTTCATGCTTATCAATGATTGTTGACCGTTGCCAGCACTTCCTTGTCGATTTCAACAGTATAGCGTTTGCGAAGTTCTGCGACGAACTCGTCTTCCTTGAAACGCTGATAGTCGTTAACCACCTGATTGCTAACGTCTGTCCATTCTGCAGGACCTTTCTTGAGCACTTTACCCAAGACTCCGACATTGGGATAACCTTTGACGGGCTTGAGTTCTGTACCTTTCACTTTGAAAGCGAGCTTGTCGATATTGGTGTTGTCACCTTTCTTGAAGAGGCGACGCTCTACGCGAACCATGATGCTATCCTTGTTGAATGTCTCGCGAATGGCACCCATCCACTTGTCTTGCGGCAGTTTCTTGACGAGTTTCTTCACTGCTTTGACATCGGCAGCATTCTTGCAGTAATAGACCATTCCACTGTAATGCGGTTCGTTCCAAGCATATTGTTTCTTGTTCTGCTTGAAGTATTTGACGAGAGAGACTGTATCTTTTGCGGCAGGCTCCCATACCTTATTGTTGCATTCCTCAAAGAGAAGCAGTCCGTCGTGATATTCCTGAACGAGATATTTCAGCTCGTCATCTTTTGCACAGAACTCTGCTGTCTTTTCGTCGAGTATCTGTTCGATGGTTTTTTGCCCGCCAGTTTGGTTGGAGAGAGAGTCGAGGACTTGCTGGGCAAGATGGTTCTCAAGGCCTTGTCCCTCGAGATATTGCATGATTTTGTCTTTCAACTCGTCGTAGGACTCAAGGTCTTTCTTGTCGATAAGCTTGACTATATCGTAACCGAAGGGCATGAGGAATGGTTCGCTCATTTCGCCCTTCTCGAGAGAATAAGCTACATCTTCGAATTCTTTCACAACCTGATTGGGGCCTATCCAAGGCAAAGTCCCTCCACGACTTGCCGAACCCGGGTCTTCAGACAATTTTCCTGCCAGCTCGGCAAAGTCTGCCCCGTCCTTCAAAGCCTGATAGATGGAGTCGATTCTTGCTTTGGCGGCAACACGAGCCTCTTCCGAAGCGTCTTGAGCCAAACGGATCAGGATGTGTGCTGGCTGCAAAAGTTGCTTGCCTTCGAGGCGTGAAATCATGTCGTCATAATAGGCGCGACATTCCTTTTCCTTTGATCCTTCTGGTACGAGAAGAGGGCGAATCTGCTGATCACGATAGGTGCGGAACTCTTTCTGATAGCTGGAAAGGGTGTCCAGATGGTCGTCGAGAGCGGCTTGAACCTTGAGTTTGTAGTTGACGAAGAGTTCTGCGTAGTCTTCTACGCTCTTCTTGTCGATGACGCCTTCCGAGTTGTTCTTATTATAGTTGTACTCGAACTCGCTTCGAGTGACAGGTGTTCCGTTGATGCGCATCAAGACGGGATCGTCCTGAGCGGCAGCCGTCATGGATATTGCTGCGAGAGCAAAACTGACAAGTATCTTTTTCATCTTTCCTTTATTCTGTTTTCTTTTATTATTGTGGACGACTATAGTTTGGTGCTTCGCTTGTGATGGTAATGTCGTGAGGATGGCTTTCCTGAACGCCGGCATTCGTGATGCGGACGAACTTTGCGCTCCAAAGGTCCTCGATTGTTGCGGCTCCACAATAGCCCATACCGCTTCTGAGGCCGCCGATGAGCTGATAGATGACTTCCTGAACTGAGCCTTTGTAGGGGACGCGACCTGCTATTCCTTCTGGAACAAGCTTTTTCGTGTCCTTCACATTACCTTGAAAGTAACGGTCTTTACTGCCGCACTCCATCGCTTCGAGCGAGCCCATTCCGCGATAGCTCTTGAACTTACGGCCATTGTAGATGATGGTATCGCCAGGACTTTCCTCTGTTCCTGCCACGAGAGAGCCTATCATGACGCTGTAACCGCCTGCAGCAAGGGCTTTCACCACATCGCCACTATAACGGAGACCACCGTCTGCGATGAGGGGAACGCCTGTTCCCTTGAGGGCACTTGCCACGTCGTAAACGGCGCTGAGCTGAGGTACGCCAACGCCTGCAACGACTCGAGTTGTGCAAATACTGCCAGGACCTATGCCGACTTTGATGCCGTCAGCTCCTGCCTCGACAAGCATACGGGCTGCTTCACCGGTTGCGACATTGCCGACGACGATGTCCACGTCTGGGAACATCTTCTTTGCCTCCTTGAGTTTTTCAACGACAAACTTGCTGTGACCATGAGCCGTATCGATCACGATGGCATCCACGTCGGCCTCGACGAGCGCCTTGATGCGGTCGAGCGTATCGGGAGTGACGCCCACACCTGCTGCCACACGGAGTCGGCCTTTGTCGTCCTTGCAAGCCATCGGCTTGTCTTTCGCCTTAGTGATATCTTTGTAAGTGATGAGTCCGATGAGTTTGTTATCGTCGTCCAGGACGGGAAGTTTCTCGATCTTATTCTCCTGGAGGATCTTCGCAGCTGCCCTGAGATCGGTCTGAACATGGGTTGTGACGAGGTTTTCGCTTGTCATGACATCCTCGACAGGACGGTCTATGTTCTGTTCGAAACGGAGGTCGCGATTGGTTACAATGCCTTTCAGGTGACGTTCATCATCCACAACGGGTATTCCGCCGATGTGATATTCGGACATCAGCTCGAGGGCATCGCGAACGCTGCTGCCCAACTTGATGGTGATGGGGTCGTAGATCATGCCGTTTTCAGCACGTTTCACGATGGCAACCTGTCTGGCCTGTTCCTCTATACTCATGTTTTTGTGGATGACGCCAATGCCGCCTTCGCGAGCAATGGCAATCGCCATCGGAGCTTCAGTTACCGTATCCATCGCGGCTGTCACGAAGGGGATCTTCAGTTCTATGTGTCTGGAGAACTTTGTCTCGAGCGACACAGTACGTGGAAGCACTTCGGAATAGCCTGGAACTAACAGGACGTCGTCGTAGGTGAGGCCGTCCATCACAATCTTGTCTGCAATAAATGATACCATATCCTTCTAAAACTTTATTATTGCGGGCAAAGATACGAAAAATTTGTTTAGGTTGTATTTCTTGACTCGGTATTTTTTCCCTAATCGGCACATTATATATTTATATGAGCGCGAAAAGGGGCTTCGGCAAAGGCCTGCAGGGAAGCAGGAGAGCATAAAACGGGTTAATCGCAAACGTATAGTGTGAAGTTTGCAATTTACTAGTGTGAAGTTTGCAATCGTCACACGCCTCGTTGGAAACCCCATAAAGTCTCTTTATCTCACAAAGAATATGATTTGGCACTTTTTTCGCAACTTTTCTCTCAAAACTTGTGCTTTTTTTCATTTCTTTTTAGTAATTTTGTCCCACAAGTTCGCATAAAATAATCATTTCTGAGTATGCTTAAGAAAATCCGTTTGACACTCGCCATCATCTTCTGGGTGCTGATTACGTGGCTCTTGCTGGACTTTACAGGAGTGGCACAAGCCTACCTTGGATGGATGGCTAAGATTCAGTTCATTCCCGCTTTGCTGGCATTGAACATCGGAGCTCTGCTCTTCGTCGTCACACTCACCCTCCTGATGGGGCGAATCTACTGTTCCATCATCTGTCCTTTAGGTGTGATGCAGGACTTCATTGCCTGGCTTCGTCGGAAGAAGAACAAGTACAACTTCTCGCCCGCAAAGAGCACTCTTCGCCTCATCGTGCTTGTTGTAGCCTTTGCCATCCTGGTTGCGAATGTGGGTTGGCTTGCAGGACTCGTCTTTCCATACAGCACCTACGGACGAATTGTCTCAACCATCTTAGCTCCCCTCTACAAGCTCGCGAACAACGGACTCGCGGCAATTGCCGAACACTACGACAGCTACGCCTTCTACGAGGTTGAGGTCTGGTTCAAGAGCATCTTTGCCTTCGTGGTCGCTCTGCTCACGTTGGGCATCATCGCCGTGCTGGCCTGGAAGAACGGACGCACTTGGTGCAACACGATTTGCCCAGTCGGAACTCTGCTCGGCCTCATCAGCAAGCAGTCTTTCCTCAAGATAAATATCGACGCAGAAAAGTGCAAGAACTGCCGCAAATGCGAGCGGAACTGCAAAGCTGCCTGCATAGACCTCGACACACACACAGTCGACTATTCCCGTTGTGTTGTCTGCGGTAACTGCTTGGAAGAGTGCAAGTTCGACGCTTTGAAGTTCACATCCAGTTCTTCACCGCTTGCCTCCGACTCACAAAAGACGGATGAAGGCCGTCGAGCCGTTCTGACAGGTGTCGCTCTCCTTGCTGGAACAGCCCTCGCAAAGGCACAAAGCAAGGTCGAACCAAAGACGACGGATGGCGGTCTGGCTGACATCATCAAGAAGAAGAAACCGCGCAGAAAGAAACTCATCACACCTCCAGGTTCGCTCTCGATACGCAACCTCCGCACGCACTGCACGGCCTGCCAACTCTGTATTGACGCCTGTCCGAACGATGTGCTGCGTCCCAGCAGCAGTCTCGACCGCTTTATGCAACCCGAAGTAAGCTTCGAAAAAGGCTATTGTCGGCCTGAATGCAATCGCTGCTCGCAGGTTTGTCCGACCTCTGCAATACAGCCCGTCACCATAGAACAAAGGACAGCCATCCAAGTCGGGCACGCAGTCTGGACTCGCGAACTCTGCATTCCCGTCAAGGACGAAAAGCCTTGCGGACTTTGTGCACGTAAGTGTCCAGCCCAAGCTATACAGATGGTGCCCCTCCAAGCTGGCGTTCATCAGGACGGATGGCGTTGGAGAGATGCCGACGGACAAGAGATTCCAAGGGAAAAAGTACTGCTCATTCCCGTCGTCAACGAAGAGAAGTGCATCGGTTGTGGTGCTTGCGAAAACCTCTGTCCCTCAAATCCTCTCAGCGCAATCTATGTTGAAGGACACGAGGTACATAAAGAAATATAAAAGGAGATTAGGTTATGAAAGATATTACAAGACGAGATTTCCTCAAAGTTTCAGGCACAGCTGCCGCCACAACGGCTTTGGCATCGTGTGGTGTGAAAGGCGATAATGCCGATGGCGAAGTGGATTACATGGGACATCACGAAGGTCCAATCCCCACCGAAAAGATGACCTATCGCACCAATCCCAAGCAAGGGGACAAAGTCAGCCTGCTTGGCTATGGCTGGATGCGCTTGCCCAATACAAAAGATGAAGACGGTCGAGACGTCATCGACCAAGAGCAAGTGAACCGCCTCTGCAAGTTTGCCCTCGATCATGGCGTGAACTACTTCGACACATCACCAGCCTACTGTCGAGGCAAAAGCGAAGAAAGTCTCGGCATCGCCCTTGAAGAAAGCGGATACAAACGCAGCGACTACTTCATCGCGACCAAACTCTCGAACTTCTCACCCTCGCAATACGACTTCGAAGAAGGCAAGGCAATGTTCGAACGAAGCCTTGAAAACCTTCGGACTGACTACATAGATTACCTCCTCCTGCACAGTATCGGTGGTGGAGGAATGCAGCCCGTTCATGAACGTTTCCTCGATAACGGCCTCCTCGACTGGCTCATGGAACAGCGCGAAGCTGGTCGTATTCGCAATCTCGGCTTCTCCTTCCATGGCGATGTCGCAGTCTTCGACTGGGCTATGGCTCATCACGAAGAATATCATTGGGACTTTGTTCAGATACAGGCAAACTATGTCGATTGGGAGAACGAAGACAAAGGCCGCTCAGGCAAATACCTGTATGAAGAACTCTCAAAGCGGAACATTCCCGTCGTCATTATGGAACCCTTGCTTGGCGGCCGTCTGTCTAAAGTGCCAGACCACGTTGTGGCACACTTCAAACAACGCAAACCAGAGGATAGTGTCGCGTCTTGGGCCTTCCGCTACATAGGTTCAAAGCCCGCAGTACTTACCGTACTGAGCGGTATGACCTATATGGAGCACTTGGAAGACAACCTTCGAACATACTCCCCACTTGAGCCTCTCACCGAAGAGGAACAGGAATGGCTCGAAGAAGAAACGGCAACACTCATCAAGAGCTATCCCACAATTGATTGCAACGACTGCAGCTACTGCATGCCTTGCCCGTATGGTCTCGATATCCCAGGCATCTTCGTACATTATAATAAATGTGTCAACAAGGGCAACGTCCCTGAAAGCCAGCAGGCAAAGAACTATCAAAAAGCCAGAAGAGCCTTCTTAATAGGTTATGATCGCAGCGTACCCAAACTCCGTCAGGCAAACCATTGTGTCGAATGTCGCGAATGCGTGCCGCATTGTCCGCAGCAAATTGACATTCCACGCGAAATGCAACGAATCGATTCCTTTGTTGAAAAACTCAAACAAGGAACGTTATAAAAGCAAGGGCGCCTTCATACGGAAGACGCCCTTTGCTTTTCTATTTCTTTTCGCTCATTGTAAAGTCGAGCGTTCCACCTTGAATGAGTTGCTGATGCGTCAGTTTCCAATCGGTTATCTTCTTGCCGTTGAGTTTCACGCCCTTCACGTAGATGGCCTTGTCCGACTTTCGAGGAGCATTGATAACCAACTCCTTTCCGTTTGGCATATGCAGGGTTGCATGTTGGAACAAAGGTGTACCTATTACATACTCTGCAGCTCCGGCATTGAACGGATAGAAGCCAAGAGATGAGAAGATGTACCAAGCTGACATCTGCCCACAGTCGTCATTACCTGCATAACCACAAGGTGTGGCATTATAGAACGTGCTGCGAACCTGCTCCACAAGTTCTTGTGTACGCCAAGGCTGACCTGCAAAGTTGTAGAGATAAACTGTGTGATGACTTGGTTCATTACCATGTGCGTACTGTCCGATAAAGCCACTCGCATTACCGTTCACTTCTCCACTTGTCTCCGTCAAAGTGAAGTTCTCGTTGAGTTTCTTTATAAAAGGTTTCACACCTCCAAAGAGGTCGATAAGTCCTTGAGGGTTTTGCGGGACGAACCACATGTATTGCCATGCATTACCCTCAACGAAGCATGGATTCTCGTAACTGAGTGGGTCGAAAGGCTCAATCCAGTTGCCTTTATCGTCTTTGGGTTGGAAGAAACCCGTAGCAGGGTTGAAGAGGTTGCGATAGTATTCGCTGCGTTTGATGAAACGTTCGTAGTCGGCAGTCTTTCCAAGTTTCTTCGCAACTGCAGCCACGCACCAATCGTCGAAGGCCTGTTCCATCGTGATGGATACGCTGACGTTCTGCTTGTTCTGAGGCATGTAGCCATACTCTTCCCAAACCTCGAAAGGACTGTTGGGATGAGTGCGAGTGCTGCTCTCGACCATAGCTTTGTAGGCTCTCTCGACGTCAAGTCCAGGCAGTTCCGACATGATGGCATCGGCCACAACGGGTATGGCGTGATTGCCTATCATACAATAATTGTCCTGTCCCCAAAGGTCCCAAATGGGCAAGTAACCATAGGTTTCGTGATGAAGAACCATGTCTCGAACAAATTGTACCGCAATATTGGGATAAAGAAGGGTGTAGAGAGGATGGGCTGCACGGAAGGTATCCCAAAGGCTGAACGTGCTGTGATAGCTCTGCCCTGCAGGCATTTGCTTGATTTCGAAGTTGGTATCCATGTATCTTCCATCCACATCACTGATGGTGTTGGGCTGCATGAGGACATGATAGAGGCCAGTATAGAAGATGGTCTTCTGGTCGTCTGTGCCCTCGATGTCGATAGTGGAGAGTTCCTTTTCCCAAGCATCATGAGCGGCTTTGGTGTAGTAGTTGAAGTCCCAAGACTGCGCTTCTGCCTTCATATTCTTGCGAGCTCCATCATTATCAACTGCCGAAATGGCGACCTTTGCCAACACATCTTTCTTATTATTAGGGAAACACAGGGCTGCCCTCAATGTGCGACCGTTTATGACATCACTTTTGCCAGCATTACGTCCGCCGTCCATCAGGATGCGACTCTCAAAGGGGCGCGAGAACTCGATGCGGAAATATACCTTTCTCAACTTTGCCCAACCAGTCAGAACACGGAAGCCTTCGATAGTCTTGTCATCGAGGATGCGTATCTGACTCTGGATAATCTGATAAGCGCGACGTCCTGTATAATAGGCATCACCACGGAAAGTCATACGGTCGAGGTCGAGAACGACGGTTTGTTCCTTGCCTTCAGGAAACTGGTACTTGTGGATGCCGACATGAGTTGTTGCGGAAAGTTCGACGTTTATGTTCTCGCCGCCAAGCAAGTCGACCATATAGTAACCTGGAGCTGCCTTTTCCTGTTCATGCTTGAAAGGCAGAGCGAAGATACCTTTGCGCAGCAATTCGGGCGTGACACGCTTTACAGTCGGCATCAAGGAGATGTCGATGAGGTCTGTGCAACCTGTTCCACTGAGGTGGGTATGCGTGAAGCCAAAAATGGAGTCGCGGTTGTAGTCGTAGCCGCAACAAGGGTCCCAAGTGACGTACTGCTCAGTTTCTGGAGCAAGTTGCACCATTCCCTGAGGCATCGTGGGACCTGGGAACGTACTTCCACTGAGGGCTCCCGTGTCGTCGGTCTGAGTGCCGATGAAAGGGTTGACGTACTTCGTATAGTCCGTCGCCATAACTGCCAAAGTGGCACATACTGCCAGACAGGTAAATGCTATTCGTTTGGAGAGGAACATAATTAAAACATGTTAATGGTTTGTGCAAAGTTCGGCATTTCTTTTGTCATTCACAAAAAAAAGCCTACTTTTGTGGCGAAAAAGACAAGGAAACGCATGAAACGTCTTCTAATAATGCTACTCTTCGCGCTGACTTTTGGGACAGTTTCAGCCCAAACACAAGACAGTGCGCGTGTAGACACCCTGCGCGAAGTGGAGGTGCGAGGTGACTCCGTGCTTCGCGTGAACGAAGCGATACGACGGTCTATAGGAAAAGAACAGGCAACACGTATCGGCACAATGTCCGTAAGCGATGTGCTCGGCCATCGCATAACGGATAAAATCATGCATCCCTTGGCAATCAAGGATCGCAAACGCGAGAAGAAACATGCTCGCGACCGTAAGATTCTCGAGGAATACGAGCAGTTGAACCGCGTCAAGACCTTCGAGGAGCTCCTCGACGAAGCCATTCGGAAGCAAGCCATCGAAGACGGGAAAGAACCACCCACGCGCTCAGGAAAGAAATGAAGAACCACGTTTTCGTCCTATACATTATATATATATGAAGAAACAAGACAAGCGCTTCATGCAATTGGCCATAGATCTGAGCATAGAAAATGTGGCAAATGGCGGCGGACCCTTCGGAGCAGTCATCGTCAAGGACGGGGAAGTGGTTGCGACTGGTGTAAATCGAGTTACCGCAAATAACGACCCAACGGCCCATGCCGAAGTGTCTGCCATTCGAGCTGCCTGCCAGAAAGAGGGCACATTCAAGCTCGAAGGATGCACTATCTACACCTCTTGCGAACCTTGTCCCATGTGTTTGAGCGCCATTTACTGGGCCGGACTCAGCCGCATCTACTATGGTTGCAACAAACAAGACGCAGAAGAAATCCATTTCGGCGACAAGTTCATCTACGAAGAAATAGAGCGTCCCGTCTCCAAACGCGCCATTCCTACAGAGAATATCATGCGCGAAGAAGCCCTGCAGGCCTTCCGAGATTGGGAAGATAAAACAGACAAAGTGGAATACTAAAACAGCGACAAGAAAAACAACTGCAGCCTCGTTGGCAATCGTATAGTGTTACGTTGGCAATCGTATAGTGCGACGATGGCGATTGTATAGTGTTACGTTTACAATCATATAGTGTGACGTTTGAGATCGTCGCTGCAGATATTTAGAATCATGACCTGGCATAAACTCTCTCCCACCATCCTGACCCTGCTCGTCTTCCTGCTGGCACAAGGACTTGGCACAATCCTGCTCTTTGGCGTTTTCGTGTGGACCTCGCCAGAGTTCAGTGCCGCCGTTCATGCCTATATGAGTGGCGAAGCGCAAAGTCTGCCTTTGCTCGAGATGATGCCAGCCTCCACCTTCTCCCTCATCTTGATGGTCGTAGACGTCCTTGCTGTAATGGGTTGTTACTTCTTGCTCCACAACATCCGTCTCCTCAAAGCCGACGATTTCTCCTCCATCAAGTGGCGGTCAGGCATACTTGCCATCGTTGGAGGCGTTTTAGGAGCCATCAGCATCTCCATCCTAACGGAAAAGGTCCCTCTCCCAGACACAATGCTGCAAATGTCGCAGGAAATGTCGCACAACATCATTGGATTGCTCACACTCGTCGTCGTGGGACCCATCACAGAAGAACTGCTCTTTCGCGAAGCCATCGAAGGCGAAATGCTTCGCAGAGGCACAAACCCTTGGCTCGCAATCATCATTTCGGCCATCGCTTTCGGCGTAGCACACCTCAATTTCGCGCAAGGACTCTATGCATTCCCGCTTGCAATCCTTTTCGGAATTATTTACTACAAGACGGGAAATATTGTTCTGACCTCTCTGCTCCACATCCTCAACAACGGTATCGCAGCCTTCCAACTCAACATACTAGGCGAGGACATTGCCGACCTAACCTATGCAGATTGGTTCGGAAGCCAAGCCTCAGCATACATCGTAATGCTTCTTTTCGGCTCGCTCAGCATCCTGTTTATGATGAAATTTTGGGCAAAACATCCTACCAACGAACAAACTTGCAACAAAACAGGCATTATGAACGAATAAACGCATTGTTTTGTGTTAATTTTTTTAAAGTTTAGCATATTTTACGTTAAAATATATTAAACGCCCATTATTCTTTGCTCATATTCCTAAACGAAGTCGTACCTTTGTGCGGAGTATCATCTACAAAAGGGGCATATTATGCACAAATGTAAAACCATATAACTCTATTTTAATACTTTTAACATTTTAACAAATGAAAAAGAAACTCATTCAATTACTCATGCTGCTGGTTGCAGCAGTAAGTGTAGGAGCGTTCGTGTCTTGTAAAGATACAAACGAGGATTATTACAACGAGTTGCGTACACAGTACATCAAGGACAATGCTACTCTGCAGGAAGCCTTTGATGCACAAGTTGCGAAGCTGGAAGAGCAGATTGCCACTTACAAGGCTGCTCTTGACTCTCTCGAGAAAGCATTTGCAGGCTTCAACTCTTGCGAATGTGATTCAAATGCACTGAAGGCTGTCATCAAGGGCCTGACCGATCAGATTGAGAGCATCAACAAACAGATTGAGATTCTCACTAACGGTCTTGCTAACGCTGCCACCAAGGAAGAATTGGGTGCTGTTAATCACACCATCGATCTCCTCACCCAGCAGGTTAACACCATTGACGACGCTCTGAAGACTCTCATTGCTGCGTTCAATCCTCTGGCTTCTGATGTTGCTGCCGCTAAGGCTGCTCAGGAAATCATGCAGGGTGTCATCAACAACTTGCAAGAAGAACTTCGCAAGATAAGGGAAGACCTCGCAAACAATAGCCAGTGCAACTGCGACTACAACTATGTAACCAGCAAGTTGGCAGAACTTGAGGCAAGAATGACTGGCGCTGAGGCACAGGCAAAGCAGGCTTTACAATTTGCAACAGACGCAAAGACTACTGCTGATGCTGCGAAACTGGCCGCAGAAAGTGCTCAGAATGCTGCTGACAATGCAAAGGAAATTGCTAAAAACGCTCAGGATTTGGCTAATCAAACTATCTTAACGGCAAATGAAGCCAACCGCCTTGCTAACGAAGCCAAGACTGCTGCTGAAACTGCAAAACAGACAGCATCTGACGCAAAAGACCTCGCTACAGCAGCTAACAACCTCGCAAACTCTGCTTTCCAGAAGGTTTCTGAGTTTGAGGTTCAACTTACTGCAATCAGCGGAAAGGCCGAGCAAGCTCTCACCCAGGCAAATGATGCATTTGCATTGGCTGAAGCCAATCACAAGCTCATCGACAACCTGACTCAAACTGTCACAAGCATGAAGTCTGAATACGATGAGAAGTTCAGCCAAATCGATGAAGCTCTGAATAACCTCAAGGGTCTTAGCGAGAAGGTAACTGATAACACAGGAAGAATCAAAGCACTTGAGGATGCTCTCAAAGAATTGAAAGAGACCACTCTTGCCAATTTGACAGAGAAGGTTGACGAAATGGATAAGAAGCTCGACGGCATGAGCGAGAGACTCACAACATTAGAGGATCAATGTGCTACATTCCTTGAGCAAGCACGTCTCATTGCTCAGGCAGAAGTAGCTACAGCTAAGGCTGACATTCTCAAGTATGTGATGGAGAATTATGTCAATAAAGAGGATCTTGAGAATTATGCTACTAAGGAGCAGCTGAAGGACTCTATTGGCGCCCTCGTTGCGAGAATGCTCACAGAGCTCGATAGTGATCGCCAAAGAATCCGTGCAAACGAAGTTGACATCGAATGGCTCAAGCGCTTATGGAGTGAAGCAACATACAAAGAAATCTTCGAACGCATCACTGCATTGGAAGGTGCTACCGAGAACATCAAGAATGAAGTCCTTCAAATTATTAATGAGACTCTTACCGAAAAGATTACTGAGATCATTAAGGAACTCTTAAAAGAGGGTGGTGATATCAATGTAGCGATTACTGAAATCATTAACAATATTCTTAAAAACGGTGATTTCATTACCAAAGACGAGGTTATGCCTATCGTCAACGGAGTCATTGCAAAGGTTGGTGACGAGAACATTCAGGATATGGTACAACTTGTTACAATCGTTTCATCTCTGAATACGACAGTTGATTCTCTTAGTAATGTTAATAATACCACCAACATTAAGGTTGACACGATCCAAAATCATATAACAAAGATTGAAGGCGACATTGTAACCATCAATAACAACATCACAAACCTGACAACACGCATAAACAATGTTAACACAAGAGTTGACTCTGTTGTAAATGTCATTAATAACATCAAGGGAGATGTCATCGCCATTCAGAATGCTCTTGCAAAGCAAGTGACAGGTATCATCGTTCAGGGCACATACAACCCTTGGTTCGGTTCCTTCAACCTGCCTGCAGACGTTCAATCTAACGTCCTCGTTGCATTCTATGGTGTTCCCTTCAAGGACGTAGAATTCCCAACAGACGACGACCAGAACTATATCCGCAAGGATGAGGTTCTCACTGCAAAGGATATGGAAATGATCAATGGTGTAGAAATCTTTGAAGCTCCCGCTAACCAGCCTCTCTTGAACGAGGATGGCAACGCAGGTAAGGTTTACATGACCATCAATCCTAACACCGCAGACCTCGAAGGCCTGAAGTTGAGCATCGTCAACACGCTTGATGAAGAATCTCCTCTCAAGCTCAATCCTATCACAAAGAGCAATGACAAACTGCAGTTCGGCTTCAGCCGTGCAGACAATGGCTTCTATGAAGCAACTACCTATGTGACACCTAGAATTGTCATGAAGGAAGACAATGGCATCGCTATTAAGAGAGATCAGATTCTTGAGCTGTTCAATGAAGCATATGACAAGATCATGTGGATCGGAAATCAGTTTGACAAACCTGACGAACAAAACAGCTTGCACAAACTTTTAACCGATGTCTATCAGGTAATTCGCGACCTCAAGGTTGACAGATATGGTTTGAAGTGCACTTACACTACCACTGATGCTGACGGAGCAGAGAAAGAACACTCTGTATATTCTCAGTACAATTTGGCAGCCACATTCTTCAAGCCTCTCAACCTGGGTTGGGGTAAGGACTTCAACTATGAAAAGATGCCTGGTTACGACTTCTTCAATGGTATTCTCAATAATGTCGCAAAGACGCTGAAACAGAACATTAGTGTTACTAGCGATGGTCTTACTGGTGTCGTTCAGGGACTCATCGATAACCTTAAGATTGAAGAAATTAAATTCATCGGTCTTGTTGATGGAGTTATCGCTAAGTACGAAGCAAAGGTAACAAATGTCACGCTGAATGGCGTAGGTTATGTTGTTGAAGCCCCCGGTACAGGTAACTTTGAAATCAAGTTCGACAAGGATCTGACCGCAGGTGGTAGTCCTGTTACTGTTCCTGAAGCTGTGAAATTTGACAACGAGAATATTACAGAAAACAGAGCAACACTTGTTGTCTTCGGTGATATTTTGAATGGTATGAAGCTTAAGATGCTCGTACCTGCAAGAGGAAAAGACAATAAGGTTGAAGCATATGCAACTCTCACCTTTGATGACTCATACGCAACAGCAAAACTCATTGACGGTGTAATTACACTTAATATTGTTGGAGGCGAAAGCTATGCTCTTGCAGCATACGCAGGAAGCAACCTCACCATCACTTCCGATTGTGCTGATTTCGTTATTCTTAAGGACTGCGTTGGCCGCGATGGTTCAGTCTACCTCCCAGTCGTACTGGAACTGACCGCAGACCTTCGTGAACTGCTGGATGATCAGCAAGATATTCTCGAAAAGATAGCTGAAGAGTTGAATGCTAACTTGGATCGCATTAATGAATATGGCGGCTCTGCATGGGTTGACGACTTCGTTGATGAAAATCTCAGGAAGTATCTGGATATGATTAACAAGGACTTCTGCTGGTTCGTGAACTCTATCAACCGCCGCTTCGGTCCCTTCATCGTTGCAAGCAATAATGGTAAGGGCTTCAAGCGTCTGAGCCTCTGGAAGGAATATCCCACCAAGATGAAGAAAGAATCTCTGGCATTCCACCCAACCACAAAGAATTTGGAACTCCTCGTGCCTATTGCAAGAAAGCATGTCGCTGTAACAAATGTCTTCAAGGGTAATGCAAGTGCTCAGGGTGGTGACGCCGATTGCAAGGCTAAGTTGCAGGCAGCCAACACAGGCAAACTCAACACTGTTGTTGACGGAACTGTACGTAGAATGAATGTAACAGGTATGGTACCTGGTTATATCTACGAGGTTGCTTACTCTATTCTTGACTTCGATGGCAACATCTCGACCGTCAAGTCTTACCTCACGATTGAAGAATAAACAAAACCGCTTTTTGAACAAAAAAAGGAATCAAAGTTATGAAACTTAAGAATATTTTAATGACAGCTGCGCTGCTTGCCGGATGCTTTACAGCATCTGCGCAAGAGCCGCAGGCTGCGGCAAAGAAATGTGATGCATTCGTTCCACATTGGTATGTTCAAGGTCAAGTAGGTGGGCAATATACCTTGGGCGAAGTATCTTTCAGTGATCTCCTCTCTGGTAACGTTCAAGTTGGAGCAGGCTATAACTTCTCACCTGTATGGGGTTTACGTCTCTCTCTTGATGCATGGCAGAGCAAGGGCGGTTCTAATCTTGATTATCTTGGCCTCGGTGTTAAGACATGGAAGTACAATTTCATCGCTCCGACTCTTGACGTAACATGTGACCTGACCAATTGGATTCTTGGTTACAAAGCAAATCGCGTTTGCAACTTTGGTTTGCTGGCTGGTCTCGGCCTTAATTTCGCATGGCATAATGGTGAAGCAGCAGATGTACGCAATCTCGTTGCTTCAACAGAGGTTGCTACTGGTGTAACTGCACCCGTAGAACATCAGATGACTGACTTGTGGGGTGGTTCTACCACACGCGTTGTTGGCAGACTCGGTGCTTACCTCGACTTCAACATTAGTCGTCGTGTTGCTCTTGGCCTTGAGTTAAACAGCAATGTCCTCTCTGACACTTACAACTCCAAAGAGGCTGGTAATGCTGACTGGTATTTCAACCTGTTGGCAGGTGTCAAGGTTAGACTTGGCAAGCTCAGCAAGAAAGCAGCAGAGCCCATCGTTGTAGAGAAAATCGTAGAAAAGCCTGTTGAAAAGGTTGTTGAGAAGATTGTCTACAAAGAGCCCGAAACTCAGCCTCACGACCCAATGCGTCGTGACATCTTCTACACCATTCGCGGTTCTGAAATCAGCAAGACAGAGATGGCGAAGATTGAGGACGTAGTTAACTACCTCAAGAAGTATCCCAATGCTAAGGTTTCCGTTACTGGCTATGCTGACAGAGGCACTGGTAACCCACAAATTAACGTTGGCTATGCACAGAAGCGCGCTCAAGGTGTCGCTGATGTACTGACTAAAAAGTATGGTATTTCTCCTAGCCGCATAACAGTAGACAGCAAGGGTGATACCGTTCAGCCTTACGATTTGAACGATCTCAATCGTGTCACAATCTGTATTGCTGAGTAATTATTGACATACTTCTATTAACAACTTCCCCCCGCCATTCTGCATGTGTAGTGTGACGGGGGGATGAATTATCATTTATGAGAAGATTCTTTACTTTTCCCCTGTTTGCTTTTTTTGCCTTGTCAACAGTTCATGCACAAGACATAGAAACTGGAACAGGTTTTGTTGGTAATGGATACTATCGTGTTCATAACCTGGCAACACAACGTTATGTTTATGTTACCGATAACAAGGACTATTACGACATCGCACGTGACGAAGAAGACTTCCAAGCAATCCAACTTTGGAAGGATGCAGAGAAGGCTATCTCTGATCCTGCCAGCGTTATATACATTGAGCAGATAGACAACACCACTTTTGACCTTACGGCACAAGGTACTGGAGTTCATTCTCTCACTGGTTACTACGTCAATGTCAGCGAAAAAACGGATAACACATACGAAGTCTCTGCCACTAAAGCCGGTGTAACAAAATACCTTTATGACGGCAAATCCAGTTCTGCACAACAAGGAACTATGAGTACCACTGGCAAGGACATTTCATACCGTCGGTGGATTGTTGACAAGATTGAGACAGATCATTCCATCAATTATGTCGGAATCAAGCCTACAATCGAACTGAATGGCGTGTATTATCAACCGTTCTACGCCGCTTTCCCTTTCAGGGCGGTTTCTTCGGATATGCATATCTATTATGTCAGCGATGCTGCTGGTTCGTATGCTCTTCTGCAGGAGATTGAGGGCGACATTCCTGCCAAGACACCTGTACTCATAGAGTGCGCATCGCCGAATACTGCTGATAATCGCATTGAGCTCCTTACTTCTACGACTGCAAAGGTTAGAGGAAATAAACTTCGTGGCGTTTACTTCTGCAATGGCAAACGTCCCGAAAGGTCTAGGGATGCATACAAGAAGTTTGACGCAGCCACGATGCGACTTTTTACAGTTGCAAACGGCAAATTGGTCCTGAGCAATGATGCTCCGGATAGGATCAATACTATTATGGTAACTGACTTTGAGGAATACACTGGATTGATTCCTGCTGATTGTCTGTTTGCCAACACAAGTTATTTCCTGGCAAATGAGTTTACTCCGAACACACTTGAGTTGACGGACGATCCAACCAGCATAAATGGCATTGCCGGTCAAGCTAAAAATAATGCAAAAACTGGAGTCTATACTCTCAGTGGCACATTGCTGCGACAGACAAACGACGTACAGGGTTTGCCTTCTGGCTTGTATATTGTAGGTGGACGTAAGATTGCAATTAAGTAAATGAAGAAGTTCTTTCTGCTGTTATTTGTCTTGTCATTGCCAGCAACAATGTTGGCTCAATACAATTCAAGTGCTTCGAAGTTGGCCCAAAAGGGTATTCTTAACCATTTGGATGTTGGCGTAAATGTCGGCACCTTGGGTTTTGGAGTTGATGTTGCAGTTCCTGTTGGAGATTATGTACGCATTCGCGCTGGTTACAACTATATGCCGCGATTCTCCATCAAGTCCGACTTCAACATCGAAACTCGTAATGGAAGCATAAGTAGTCTCATTTCAAAGGTCGGAAAGATTGATGACAAACTTGCTCAGTACGGAGTTGACATCAACAGTCCGGGCTTCGAAGAATACAAGGAGATGTTCGACAAGTTCCGTAATGTTGAGGCAAAAGACTATGTTACAATGTCTCTCAAACCCAACTTGCACCAGTTCAAGTTCCTGGTTGATGTTCTACCTTTCAAGAACAACAAGCATTGGAGTTTTACTGCGGGCTTCTTCGTCGGTCCTTCCACTGCGGGAGATGCATGCAATCTGGAGAAGGAAACGCTGATTTTGGAAGGCATTAATGCGTACAATACCATTTATGTCAACTATCCGGAACAAGGAATCAAAGGTACTTGGCTACACGAAGAGGGCAAAGCGAAAGACGATCCCTTCTACAGATACGGTGTTGCAGGCTTCAATCTGGGCACATTCGCCGATGGCGACAAAGCCATTATGGTTCCCGATAAGGACAACAAAGCTCGAGCAGAAATGACGATAAGCAAGATCCGTCCTTACCTGGGTATTGCCTATAATACGCATTTGACTCGCGACCACAAGTGGAATCTCAATGTCGATGCAGGTGTGCTGATTCTCTGCGGAAAGCCCAAGATTTATGCTGACAATGTGTATAAAATCGATGCAAGCCCCATTCGTTTTGACGAAAACGGGAAATACTTGGGAGGCATAGGCTTTGACGAAGACGATTTCTACTATGGTGACATCGTTGGACGCATTCCTGGGACCTACAAATACGGACCTTACGGAGAGTTGAGGAACAATGTTGATTTGGCCCGAGACCTGCATAATATTCCCGGAAAGGTTGGGGATATGGTCAATACAATCTCCAAATTCAAAGTCTATCCGAATGCTTCGGTAACAGTTTCATACAGGCTGTTCTAAACACACAACACATTCTCCTATATATTGCGCTTGCATACGCAAAGGAACATCGAACGTTAAGTTGGAAAACGTCACACGTGAAAATGGCCAACATCAAACGTGAAGTTTGCGAACTTCACGTTTGATGTTTGTAAACTACACTAGTGATGTTTTGCGTAAGTGCCAATTCTCTTTTCCTGAGCCGCTCACGAAAAAGCCCCTTCCAGCTTTGGGAAGAGGCATGAAAAAAGCCCCTCTTTCAAGAGAGGGGCCTAGAATTAAGCTTTCTTTAGAATGCCAACTCCTTGCCAGCTTTGAACTTAACCACCTTCTTTGCAGGAATGGTGATAGCCTTCTTTGTGGCGGGGTTGATACCCTTGCGAGCCTTGCGCTTTGTAACGTCGAAAGTACCGAAGCCTACGAGAGCAACCTTTTCGCTCTTCTTAACAGCCTTCTTGATAGCTTCCAGAGTTGCGTCCAGAGCCTTCTTTGCGTCAACCTTGCTCAAGCCAGCGCCCTCAGCGATCTTGGCAACTAATTCAGTCTTGTTCATAAGATAATTGTTTAGTTGTTTGTAATTAAGTTATTTAATACACTATATTATTGCACTTTTGCATCACAAATTTAGCGAAACTTGCCTTAACAGCAAAGCTTTTTCTTAAAAAAATGCAATAAATGACGAAAAAACTTGATATAAAGGCGGTTTTGCCCCATTTCTACATCTATTTTTCGTATCTTTGCACGCGAAATATTAACATTTAGACAATTACAGATGAATACGATACCTCCCATCACTAAAAACCTGCTCATCATCAATGTGCTGTGCTTCCTTGCCAGCCTGGCCTTTGCTTCTCACAACATAGACCTCGAGGAGATGTTCGGCCTGCACTTCTTTCTAGCCAGCAACTTCCGTCCCTGGCAAATCTTTACCTACATGTTCATGCACGCCAATTGGTCGCATCTCTTCTTCAACATGTTTGCCGTTTGGATGTTTGGCCGCATTATGGAGCAGACGATGGGCAGGAACAGATTCCTTTTCTACTATCTGACTTGCGGACTTGGAGCAGGTCTTGCTCAAGAACTCGTTCAGATGGCAGAGTATTGGTACTACGGCTTTGGCAATTACGGGCAAATAAATCTTGGTGATGCTATCGTTCCTATGGCTGACTACCTTAACCGTTGGAACACCGTTGGAGCTTCAGGAGCCGTCTATGGCATCTTGCTCTCTTTCGGCATGACGTTCCCCAACGAACGACTTTTCATCTTCCCCATACCCGTTCCCATCAGGGCAAAATACTTCGTCGTAGGCTATGCCGTCATCGAACTTCTCTCAGCCCTCTCGCAAAGAGGCGATGGAGTAGCACACATGGCTCATCTTGGTGGCATGCTTGTTGGCCTGTTGCTTCTGCTCTATTGGCGTAGAGGAGGCGGAAGAGGCAGTCGTGGCGGCTACAGTAGCTACGATCGAGGCAGCAATTCATGGGATAACTTCCGAAGTTGGTTCTCTTCCTTATTCAAGAAGAAAGAGCCACATATCGACGTCACTTATGGAGGCCGATACAATCAAGAGGCAGCCTATCGCCAGCAGAAAAAGCAGGAAGAGGAAGAACTCAATCGCATCCTGGACAAAGTGAAGAAGAACGGCTACGAAGGTCTCACAAGTGAAGAGAAAAAGCGACTGTTTGACATAAGCAGAAAATAATCATGCTTAAACGACTCTCAATTAGTCTTTTCCTTGGCGCCAATCTCTGCACCATATTGTTATTATGGCTGTGTGTGGCATTGACATTCGTCTCGCCAGACGTTATGCCTCGGCTCTCGCTCCTCACATTGGCATTCCCCATTTTTCTGGTTGTCGACATACTCTTCATCTTCTT
>Ga0247609_10002236_pt1 | contig 20923 bp, 21 predicted proteins | sample 172DNAGHGlowgp2_FD_193487 | JGI IMG/M metagenome (GOLD analysis project Ga0247609, IMG submission 193487) | Sheep rumen microbial communities from Palmerston North, Manawatu-Wanganui, New Zealand - 1728 DNA GHGlow gp2 | ecosystem: Host-associated > Mammals > Digestive system > Stomach > Rumen ...
ACTATTGAATATGAATTTAAAAAAAGCAACTAAGTTGCTTTTTTAAATTCTTAAAAACTATTACTTGTTTGATTTTGATTACTTGTATTACCATCATACATATAATAACTAGCTGTATTTTGGTTTTCTGATAAAGTTTCAGAATAGAATTCTAAAGGAGTACCTTTTGTAGTAGATAAGAAATTATTTAACATCTTTTGTTGTTCTTCTTCAGATATAGAAACAGCACTATTTGCATCAAATTCCGCAATTTTAGTATTTTGTTCAATAGTTAGTTTTGCTACACTTTTAATATATTCTTCTCCAACTTTAGCAGAAACATTTGCATCAACTATATTATTAGATTGTTTAATATCTACAGTTCCCGTCATCTTTTGGTTTTCATCTATTTTAAAAGTATAATCAAATTTAATTTCTTCCTCAGTAAAAGTACTTACCTTAAGAACTAAATATTCTTCTTTTCCTATCTTACAAGATACATTAGTAATATCTCCATCTTTAACTCCAGTAATAGATATCTTATTATCAGCATCACTTTCATTCATAGCTGCTTCAAAACTACCTTCGTTAGAATAATAATAAACTAATCTTTCATCTTTGTCATAGAAATCAAATCCTATAACATCTTTTTTATTAGAATAAACATTAATAGTTAATTTTAAATCATCATCAATATCTTCATATTTAATATCAACAAACTCTTTTTTAAAATCCTCTTTCGTTAAACCCATTTCGTTTATTATATCCATAGATTTTTTATCTTCATATAAACCATTAAAAATAGATTTATAAATAACAGTTAATTTTTCTTTATTAATTACTAAAGAATTCTTAGTAGCTTTAATTTCACTACCATTTACTGTAATATTTGTATCTTCTTTTACGAAGTCTTCTTCTTTTAAATCTTTAAAAGCTAATTCCTTAACTTTATTTATTAAATATTTAATATCTTCTGAATTAACAGATTCATCTTGTTCAAATATTTTTTTGAAATCTTCATCTTGAGATAAATCCATAGCTTTAATTATTCTTTCATCACTAGATAATTTATAGAATAAATAATTATCTCTTACATACATTGTTGCTCCAACTTCGCTCTTATCTTTTTTAATCATAGTAGCTTTAGCTTCTAATCTTTGATTCTTACTATCCATACCAGCTTTAAATTTATAATCTACATCAGCAAAACTTTTTAAATTTTCAACATTAGTATCTAATTTAAAATCTAAATCATAAGAACTATTGCCTAGATTAACAGTATCTAAAGATTTACTAACATTAGTTGTTAATTTTTCAATAGTAGCTACAAAAACATTTTTTGGCGAGCTCATAAATATATCTGCTACCATTGGATATATAACAAAATATCCTAGTAAAGCTACTACTAATAAGCATCCCACAATTATTAATGGCTTTTTAATCTTATTTGGTTGTGCCTTCTTTTCTTCAAATCCGCTAGCAGTAACATCTTGAGTAGGGAATGGATTGCTAGGTTTAGGTTCTATTGGAGGATTTTGATTTAAGTCAGCTTGAATAGGAGGAACCTCTCCAGCATTTACATTTGTACTTGCCTCTACATTTTCACTTGCTTCTAAGTTTTGTGGCTCTGACGATAAACTAATTGTTTCCTGATTGTTATCTACTATAGGAGCAATGTTTTCGCTAGTATTTTGATTAGTTTCTGGTTGTAAATTATTGTTTTCTTCAGTCATATTATCACACTCTTTCTATTAATTACATTTATTATAACAAATATAAAAAAATATTAATATAAAATATTTAAAATAAAAACTATTTTGGTATAATATTATAGAATAGGAGTATGGCTATGCGTGATAAGAAAAAATATAATATAATTGTTTATTCTATTATTATTCTATTATATTATCTAGTATTTGAATTAATAACTAATAACTTTTTAGGATCTTTTGTATCAATAATAAAATATAGTAAATATGGATCTTATATTATTGGTGAAGTAAGTTGGTTATTCTTTGTTTTAATAGCTATCTATTTATCCGGAGATTTAAAAGTAATAGGTGAAAAAAAAGAAGGCTTTTTTAAAACCCTTTTAATATGTTTTCCTCTAACTTTAATCTCTATATTATATACTACTACTTCCATTGGTAATATTGCTAAAGCTAGTTTATTAAATATATTAGGTTTAATATTATATAGTTTTTCCATTGGTTTAACAGAAGAGTTACTAGTCCGCGGTTGGCTTTTAAATAAATTCTTCTCTAAATATGGTAATAAACGTAAAGAAGTATATTTATCTATATTATTTAGTGCTTTAATATTTGGTGGAATGCATATTAGTAATATTTGGACTGCCGGTCAAACAGTATCAGAAACACTAATTCAAATAGTTTTTGCTACCTCAGCTGGAATATTCTTTGGTGCAGCATTTTTCCGTACAAGAAATATAATTGCTTTAGCTTTTTTACACGGTTTTTATGATTTCAGTATCCTTTTAGAAGATATTAATCTTTTAAGAGATTGTACAACTAATCCAACCCAAAGCATTACTAAATATCAATTATTTATAACTATAACAAGATGTGCCATCCTAATCATATCTGCTTTAATAATAATGCGTAAAAGTAAAACGAATCATCTATTTACTGATAATCAAGATGAAAAAATAGATATTATAGAAGATAATAATAAAAAAAGTCGATTAGTAATAGCATGTATTGTTATTTATTTTATGGGTAATTCAATACCTTCTTACCTATTTAAGATAAAAGATGAAGATTTAAATAATTATAAAACTTGCTATTATTATCCTGAAATAAATCTTAATAATGTAGAAACTACCTATAATAATTATTACTCTTATATAATTGAAAATGATCAAATAAAATACGAATTCTATCTAAATAATAGTAAACTAATATTAAAAACTAATAACAAAGAATATGTAATAGCAAAAGAAATAGGAGATTTTAAAATAATAAATAATAATGATAATTATACTATTTACTATTTAAAACCAGAAGATAATAGTAGTAATAGTATCGTTTATTATTCTAATTATTTAATAAAAAATAAAATATCTAATGAAGATAAATATATAAATGATTTAAAAAAATCATTTAATGAACAAGATATGCCACCAGCTAGTACTCTAGGAACTATAAAAGAAAATGGCTATAACTATTTATTTCCTATGATAAAAGATTATAATAATAATCTCTTCTTAATAGATAAAAAAGGTATAGTAAGATTAGTAACAACTAATAAGAATAAAAAAAGTGACTTATTAGAAGAACGTGATAAAGAATTGATAAAAGTATTTAGTGATAAATATATCAAGTATGTTCCATTTAATAATTTTATTAACTTAGAATATTTAGATGCCTATAGAGAAAGTAATATTAATATAGATAATATAGATTTAAAAAACTTACTAAGTTATGCTTATACTACAACAAAAGAAGAAGAATCTTTCCCTGTTAATTCCGATAATTGCCCAGAAACTATACCTTGTCTAGCTAATAAATATGTTTCTAATAATGAATTAGTTAATAAAGTAAAAGAATTATATAATAAAGATATAATAGATATTAATAACTTTATAATTAACAATGGAGTAGTAGAATTACAAGATAATCATTGGTTATACTTTAAAAAAGAAGATAATACTAATATAGAAAAATTAAGTATAATAGAAAAAGTATATTATGAAAATGATACATACATAGTAGAAGAAAGAGCAGGCTTTGTATATAATGATTCATTAAGTAAATATAGTGAAATAAGTAATTCTATTGTTCATGTTGATTCAAATAGAGAATCCTTAGAAAAGTATTTTAAGAGAAATAAAAAACAGTTCCCTTTATTCAAACATACTTTTAAATATAATGAATCAACAGAAGACTATTATTACTATAGTACAGAAACTAATTAAGATATGTTATAAACATATCTTTTTGCTTTTTATAGCTTTGTATGATAAAATACAATCGGTTTTGGTGATTAATATGGTTAGTAGAATAATGTTAGAAATTCGTAAAGATAAAGCTGAAAAAAGACCTAAAGATAAGGAATTAGCAAAAGAAATCTGTGATATAGTTAAACTTCCCTTTGAAAAAGAAAAATTTGATAGAATGGCTACTAGGTCATTAGAGGGTGAAGATCCTGGAACTTGTATCGATATTTTCTTTAAAGATTATGATTTTTGTATCATAATTTATGAAGATTGTTATTCAGTAGGTTGTAGCTATTTTAATAAAGAATATGCAAGTGAAACTGACTATGATTATTTTTGCGCAGAACCATTTTCCAAAGCTGTCACTGTAAAGCATGGTGATTATGGAATAATGCTTGTAAATGAAAACAAAAGCAATCTCATAAGACTTTTTAACAAAGAAAGCAATTATATTAGAGGCCATGATAATTATAGTATTATTAAAAATGGTTACTACGTAGGAGTAAAGAAATTTTGGGACTTAATCGAATTTGAAGGTTATTCTCATGCTCAAGAAGCATTTTACGATGATAATCCGAATAATACAATTCATTTGAGTAAGATCCTAAAAGAAGATGAATATAAAATTTTTACTTCAGCAGCCTTAAACGAGTCTTATTATAAAGTTCTTATTGATAATAATCTAACCAATGCTTTTGTAGATTTTTTAAGCAACTTTAGCGACGGTATGTTAACGAAGTTAGAGCAACCGAATATTAGTTTTATTTATATTGATTTAGAAGATAAAGACAAATCAAATAGCTTTCTAATAACGAAAGGATATTTACCTGATAAAAAAATGTTTGTTTTACTTGTTAGTCCGGCCCAAAATCATGAACCATTTGTTTTGAAGTGCGATAGTGCACCTAATATAACTATTCGTGATTTAGAAATACTTAGCACCTTTATTTCTAATAATCTAGTAGACGAATCCTGTCTTAGTCATTTTATAGATTACTTAAATGATCTTAAATTTAGATTATCTTTACGCCAAAGAAATACTTTTGATAGCTTGGTAACATTTAATGGAGATGCTTTAGATTATTATATAATAGACGGAAGTAGAGGTAAATCAATAGAGCGACGTGGTTTTGAACTATATATGGATAAAGAAGTTATTCCTGAAATTTTTGATAGTATAGATTCAAGAATAAGAAATAGTTCAACAACTTTTCATCAATAAAAATGAATAATAAAAAAAGAGGAGAATTTCTCAGAAAAGCAAGAGAAAACAAAAACCTAACCCAAGAAGAATTAGGTAATTTAATATTCTATTCTGATAAAACTATTTCTGCTTGGGAAAAAGGCATCTATACACCATCTAATTATGAAACAATAATCAAACTATCAGAAGTATTAGAAATATCACCCTTATCTATATTATATGGAGAAAATAATATAACAGAAGAAAAACAAGTATCATCTTATTTTGAAATAAAGAAACAATTTAAATTAAAAATACTATTATTAACTATTTTATTCTTATTATCATTATTAATAATACTAATTAGTTATTACTATACTAATTTAAAAGATAATAGTACTTATTATCATTTAATAAGTACTAATGATAATATTAACTTAGGTACTAGTTTTTACTTAAAAACTAAAAATACAAGCGTTATTTCTTTAAATAAGATAGTAAGTGATAATAATAAATATATTATTAAAGATATAGAATTATACACTATTAATAATAATAAAAAAATAAAAATACTATCAGGCGCTAATGAAGATTATTTTCTAGAAAATAATAATATTTCAAACGAATATAATATTAAAAATTTACTAAAAAAAGAATTATACTTAATTATAAAAACTTATGATAATCAAGAATTAACTATTCCTATAAATATAAATAAAAAAGATACTATATTTAAAGATAGTACCATTAAAAAGAATGATAATAAATCTATTTTAATAGAACTAGGTTTTGAATATATAGATGGATTATATAAGTATAAAAAAGATAATATAACAATAACATATAGTTCTATTGGTGATCTTACTCTAATTAAAGAGAATAAAAATAATAATGAATATTTAACAAAAAGAATAAAAAATAATAATATCTTTTATAAGAAAATAACTAAAGAAGGAAAATATGAAGAAACAGAATTATTAATAAAAGAAAAAAAGGCTTGCAATCTCCACGATAAAAAAGAAATTAATGATTTAGCTAAGTGCCTAAATTACTTAGCTTGGAAACTAAATAATGAAGAGCTCTAGTATTATTAGAGTTCTTTTTTTATACCTTGATGCTATTATTAGCCCAAGAAAGGAGGTGAGATATATGAAATTTTTAAATAAACTATTATTAACTGTATCACTTGTATTACTATTTGGCTATGTAAAAGCTGAAGAATGTCTAATAGTAAATAATGAGAATGTAGAAATACCTTGTAATCTATATGAACAATTAAATAATTATTATTCAACTAATTTTTTGTCTTTTATGACTAGTTATGAATATGATCAAATCAAAAATAGTGATTTGAGCCAAATAGAAACAATAACTCTTACAGATACAAATCCTCTCTTAGATGGAAATATATATAATCCAAATGGTACATATTTCCAAACAAGTTATAAAGAATTAAGAATAACAAGAAATGGTGATTTTATAAATGCTAATCTAAGATGGATACAAAATCCTCAAGTAAGAAGTTATGATGTGTTCGGAATAAGATTTTTAGGGCCACATATAGTTGGAACTCCGTTATTTAGAGAATATTATACCATTGGTAACACAACATATTCTTCATCTTCATATAGTAGGAAAGATGCAACAAATGGTTTTGGAATATCAGTAAAATTACCAGTATATAATGAGTTAGAATCAGATTTAACATTTACATATAGTGGTAGCGGAACTATTTATGCTTCATATCAACATGCTAAAACGAATGTTACATTAGCTACTAGCAAGAAATATACTATAGCTCAAGGTGGATACGGTAACGTATTGTTATTTGATAATAACGTTCAAATAAAATATGATAATATGACAGGAGTTAGTATCCAAGGATAAAAATTACTTGTCATAAAAAAGTCAAGAAATATCTTGATTTTTTTCTTTGCTTGTCAAGCTTTTGACAACGCTTAGTTAAATGCGAAAAAATAATAATTATTTAATTGACGAATCATTGACTAAAGCTAAAAGATATTATATATTTATTAAGAAAGTAGATATGTGAGGTGAATAAAAATGAAAAAGAAATATAAAAGAGCTTTACTAATTATTACTATTTTATTTTTATTTACACTAGGAATATCTACAGGATATGGCTTTTGGAAAAGCATAAAAGATGGAACTAGTAATGAAAAACCAACAACTCTTGATTGCTTTAAAGTATATTATTCCAATGATAATGATATGATTTCATTAACGAATATTAAACCAATTCTAAATGAAGATGGAATAGAGACAACACCATTTACCATAACAATTACTAATACATGCAAAGATGAAAAAGAAATACAATTAAGACTTAATATATTGGATGATAATAGCGTTGATTTAGCAGGTTTAACAATGCAAGTATCAGGTAATCTAGAAAGTGACATAATAACATATGATACACTTCGTAATGCTAAAGCAACTAGTCAACTATATAAAATAAGTAAATCATTAGGTAATTTAAAAGTTAAATCTAATGAAACCATTAGAACCAATATAAGACTATGGTTTGATGAGAAAAAAATCAATACTTTAGATCCTGCCTCAACATTTAGAGCTCAATTTGAAATAGTTGATATGGGTACAGCTGCTAAACCAAATTTTGCAGAAAGTATACTATTAAATAATGAGGTGTTAGATGGAAGTACACTAAATTATGGTGAAATAGGTATAAATCCAGGATTGTATAAGATAAATGTTAATAATAATGATTACTATTTTTATAGAGGTGCTGTAAATAATAATTATGTATTATTTGCAGATAAAGTATGGCGTATTATAAGTATTAATACTGATCAAAGTGTTAAACTAATACTTAATGATAGTGCCGGTATAAGTCAGTATTCATCATATAAAAATGCTATCGATTATACAGGTACAAAATATGTGTATAACAATAATCTAGTTGATAATCAAAACAATAAATACTTATTAGAGTGGTATAAAACTACTATAGAAGATAAAGGCTTAGATAAAAAAGTAGAAGAGGTAGATTATTGTAATGATACATATAATACAATTGAAAACTATCATCGTTATTTTGCTGCTTATAATAGATTAATAACCAGTAAGAATCCAAGTGTAATATGTGGAAAGACAGAAGAAGATTTTGGTGGAGTAATAAAACAAAAAGTAGGATTAATAACTGCCGACGAAGTTGCCATGGCTGGCGGATTAGATAACAACAATAATACTAGTTATTATCTATATCAGCCTTATGATTACTTTACTATGACACCTGCTGAATACTATGGTTATAATGCCTATGTATTCTATGTTAATGGAGCTGGTAATTTACTTAGAACTATCCCAACTGATAGAATGCATATAAGACCTGTAATAAGCATAAATTCTTCGCAAACAGTTAATGGTTTGGGTACAATAGAAAGTCCATATGTATTAGAAGATAATTAAAAAAAGAAAAAATCCTGTTATTTTCATGCAAATAATCGGTAAATGAATAAAAAATTTATTGCAAAATACCTTATTTGATAGTATAATCAAAGTGTGTAAGGGAGGAAACTATATGAAAAAAGTAATGTTTTTATTAGTAGCTTTATTCATAGGATTGGTTAGTGTTAATGCTATGACAGAAAGTGAACTAGAAGCAAAATTAACAAAAAGCTATACAGTAAACGGATCAACATTTAAAGCAAGTGATTCTCAGAAAGTTCTAATTAAAAGATATTTAGATCAATATGAAGTTTCTAGTAGTGATGCAGATTATATCTCTGGAAAACTAGATGAAGCTAAAAATATTCTTCAAGCTAGCGGAAAAGGAAGTTTCTATGATTTAAGTAGAGCTGATAAAGATAAAATCATCGCTTTATGTGCAGATGTTTCAAGTAATACTTCAGTTAAAGTAACTATTAACAAAGGAAAATTAGTTGTTTATGTTCCTGGAACTAACGATGTATTCTATCAAACACCAGTTAATCCAGTTAATGGTGATATCGTTCAAACTAATGACAACTTAACAGTTGCTGTTGCTGGAATTATTTCAGTTCTTGGTATAGCTATAGCAGTAAGAAAACTAAGAGCTAATGCATAATATAATAATAGAAAAACTAAAAGTAATTGTTAAGCAATTAGCAATTGCTTTTTTCTTTACTGCTTTTTTCATATTTCTTACACTAACAATAACTAAAACAAAGATAGATAAAGCTATTAATTTTATTAATAGTTTTGCAATAATTCAAAATAATAGTAAAGGAACAACTAAGAATATTCAAATAAATACTGTGACTAAAAGACTCGTAGAGTATCCAAATTTTGGCGATATATGGGCAAGAATTATTATTAATTCTGCTGATATAGAATCTAATGTATACCATGGGGATACTCTAGATTTATTAAAATATGGCGTAGGTCATCATGCAGGTAGCTATTTTCCTGGCGAAGGTGGAACAATACTAATAGCTGGACATAATAGTACTCGTGACTTTGGTCGCTTACCTAAAACTCAAATAGGTGATGAAATAATAATAAAAGCTGTCTATGGTACATATAAATATAAAATATATGATTATGAAATAATAGAAGCTAAAGCCTTAAATGAAAAATTAGAAATAAATGACAACAAAGAAATACTAATGGTCTATACTTGTTATCCAGTTGATACACCAGGATATAAAAGTAAAAGATATGTTATTTATGCTAGTTTGGTAGGTGATTCTAATGAATAAGAAATTAAAAATAATAGGTAGTTATTTTCTACTATTTATAGAATCAATCTTACTATTCATAATAACTATGTTAATAGTATCCAAATTTACTGTACTAAATAATAATTATGTAAAAAATAATCTTGAAAAAAATGGTTATTATAAAGACTTATATGATGAAATAATAACAGAAATGTCATATTATACTAATCAATCAGGTTTTGAAGATTCCATATTAGAAAATATATTCACTCTAGGTGAATTAAAATATGAAACTAATAAATTTATCGAAAATACCTATAAAGGAAAATCATTAACTATTGATGATAGTAAAATGCGTGAAAGACTAACTAATAATATAAATGAGTATATTAAAAATAGTGGTTTTAAAATAGTAGATCAAAAAGAAATAAATAAATTCATTGATACAATGAGTGAAACTTATAAAGATGAAATAACTCTTATGGGATATGCTTCTAAAGGAGCAAATATTCTAACTAAAATAACTAGTTATAGTAATCGTTTAATAATAGTTATTTTCGTAGCTATTATTATCTTAATACTATTAAATCATATAGTTCTAAAAAGAAAAGAATCTGGTATTGTATTTTTTACAGCTTCTTTCATTATATTATTTTGTAACTATTATTTTAGAAATAATATTGATTTAAATAATCTATTTGTATATAGTAACTTAGTTAGTAAAATAGCTAAATATATGATAAATAATATTTTATCTATAAGTATTATTATATCTATTGTTTATATAGTATTAGGTTTAATACTTTGTATTATAAAAAAAATAAAGAAATCATATTAGATTTCTTTTAAATTGCTATTCTTTTTGTTATAATGTAATAGAAGAATGAAGGGATGTAAGATGAATAACGAGAATAATAACATACCAGCAACAAATAACGAAACAGTAGCACCTTCTACACCAAGTGTAGGAGAAGTACAAAATCAAACTGTCAATAATTCTCAAGAAGTAGCGGTTAACAATATACAACCTGCTCAAGTACAACCTGCTACTCAAGCAGCTCCTGTAAGTAATGCTGAAAAGGGTGTTGTAGAAGCCACTCCTGTAGTTTCTAATACTCCTAAAGTAAAAGAGCAAGTCTTATATAACATCAAAGAAGAAAAGGTTGGAAACCCTATTGGAGTAGTATTATTCTTTGCCGCTATATTTGTTGGTATTTATTTCTTACCTACTATTAGTAAAGAATTAAGTAAGTTTATTCCAGGAATAAATAGTATTAGTAGCCCGAGTCCTATTAGTCAAACAGAAAATAAAGAAAAAGAGAAAAAGACAAAAAATAAAGAAAAAGAAAGTGATTTATACGATTTGAATGGAGCTATCTCTAATGCTGTCATAGATAAAATACAGCTAGGTAACTTTGTTAAAGATAATAAAACAGGAGATAATAGATTAGATTTTTATATTCTAAATAATAGTGAAGATGTCTTTACCTTTAATGATAATACTAAATTCTATTTAGACTTATACAATAATCAAACTTATATAAGTAGTGCTTTAGTATATTCTTATAAAGATATAGCACCTAAAGAGTCTATAAACTTTTCAGTAATAATATCTAATGATGCTTATAAAAGAGCCAATAAGTTTAAAATAGTAAGAAAAAACACAAATGAATATGATTCAGTTCAATTAAATAAACAAGAAGGAGATTATAGAATACTTAATTGTAGCTATAAAAATAATAATATTAATTACTACTTCATTAATAACTATCTTGAAATAATAGAAGATACTTATAACGAGAATAAAAACAACTTAAATTATTATCAAGATTTAGAAAAGTATCGTAATGATGCTACAATTTATGAATCATATCCTAATATAGATTATAATGTAATCGAATCAAGTGAAGAGTTTAATGTTAAAACAAGATTAGAATTAGAAAAAATAAATGATTCAGATTTAAAAAGATTAGCTATATATAAATATTTTAGTTATCATAAAGAAAGTAAAGTAGTATCATTTGAAATGACTTCACTAGGTTACTCATGTAGTTAGGAAGTGGAGCAATGAATTACAATTTTTGTATAAACGACTTTGAAGGACCTTTGGACCTTCTTTTACACTTAGTAAAAGAATCCAAGATGGATATATATGAAATAAATATAAGTACTATAATTGAACAATATTTAGAATTTATTCATTCTTTAAAAGAAAAGAATATCGATGTTGCTTCAGAATATTTAGTAATGGCTTCAGAATTAGTTCATTTAAAAAGTAAATTACTAATTAATAAAGAAGAAACAGAAGATTCAGATGAAGAATTTAGTATTAATTCCGAAGAAGACTTAAAAGAGAAAATCATAGAATATGAAAAATATAAACAAATCTCTAAAAGTCTATTAGAATTAGAAGAAAAAAGAAATGAAGTTTATACAAAAATACCAGAAAATCTAAAAGAATTTGCTGATATAAAAAGATTACCTAAAGGAATCTTTGACTTAGAAGATCTTTATGAAGCTTATTTAGCTTATTTAAAAAGAAAAAAATTAGAAAGACCTATAAATACTAAAATTACTAGAAAAGAACTAAGCATAGATGATCGAATTAACTATATAAGAAATATACTAGTTAATAATACTAAAGTAGAATTCTTTGATTTATTTGAAACATTTAATAGAGAAAATATAGTAGTAACCTTTTTATCTATTCTTGAAATGGCCAAAAAGGATGAAATACTAATAAGTCAAGAAGATAACTTTAGTCCAATAATAATAGAGAAGAGAGCATAAAATGAATATGATTGGAGTTTTGGAAGGCATCTTGTTTGTTGTAGGTGATGAAGGAGTCACTTTAAAACAAGTATGTGAAATATTAAACATAGATGAAGAAGAAGCAAAAAGATTATTATTAGAACTAAAAAGTTCATATGAAAAAGATGATCGTGGAATAAGAATAAGTTATTTAGGCGATGCTTTTAAACTAACAACTAAGAAAGAACATAAAGAATACTATCAAAAACTAATAGAGAATCCTGATAGTAATACACTATCTGGACCTGCTTTAGAAATACTAGCTATAATAGCTTATAATCAACCAATTACTAGAGTAGAAATAGATCAAATGAGAGGTACTCAATCATCTCATATGCTTAGAAAATTAGTAGCTAAGGGATTAGTTAAAACTTGTGGAAAAAGTACAATGCCTGGAAGACCTAATTTATATGCAACAACAAGTGAATTCCTCGATTATTTTGGACTTCCTACTATCAATGATCTTCCTAAGATTGAAACACCAAAAGAAGAAGAAACAGAAAGTGATTTATTTACTTCTATTTACAAAGAGACGTAAAGTCTCTTTTATTATTATTTCATTTATTGCATTATCTTTATAAAAATGATTTAATATATATATAGTAGGTGGTAATATGAAAAAAAAGTATACAAAAATTATAATAGCTTTTCTTCTATTGTTAATACCATTAACAATTAAAGCAGAAGATAATAAAATAACAAAAGAAAAACTATCAGATGCTTATAGAGATATACTTGCTTGTAATAAAGAAGGTAACTATACTGAGCGTAGTTATGAACAAGTAGATGAAGATGGCTCCAAAACAACAATAACATATAAAGAATGTAAAGAAAATATGGATTATTCTGGTATTAATATGGATGAATATATTACAGATAATAAAATATACATTGATGCATCTGATGGTAGTAAAAAAGAAATTAATTATACCATTCAAGATAATAATGATGTATTATTTTCTATTTCTCGTACAATAGATAATACAACAACATATGATCAATATCAAGAATATACAAGCGAAGGAATTGGTTTAATAATAGGATATCCAATTGTAGCAGCAACTAAAGGCATTAAATATAGTGATTCATCAGCTTATATTAGCGACTATTTTATGGAATTTATATCAAAAGCTCTAGAATCATTAATGACTAATTCATCTCCAAGCAATAGTAATTATTTAATAGTAGATGATAATGCAACTGTTGATGCTGATCCTGGAGTAACAGTTATAAAGAAAAGTGAATTTCCAGCTCATGCCGTAGAATATGCTACAGCTACAAATGGTACAGAAAAAACATCTTATTCTGATGAGGATGAAATAGATACATTTGTACTAACTACAACTCCAGATGTTTCAGATAGTACAAAATATGTATTAAATTATGAATTATTAGTTAAAGGTTCAAATGACTTTAGTGCTATTGAAGGAATGAGTAATAGTTTCATAAATGGTGAAGGAACAAAAGATTCTCTAGATCCAACAGAAGAAACAGAAGAAGTAGAAGAAGAAAAAGATTACTCTACAGTAGAAAATCCTAAAACAGGATACATAATAAGTATTGTTTCAACATTAGTTTTATTAACTATAGCAGTTATAATAGTAATAAGAAACAAAAGTTCATTTAAGAAAATATAAAATGTTATAATTTCTATAACATTTTTTTGGTTGGTGAAACATGATAGAAGAATTATTAAAAGAAGAACTAGATATAAATAATAAAACATATATAAAAGAAGATCTAAGTAATATAAAAATAAAAAATAAAAGCATTAATAATACTAAATATGATAACAGTAATCTTATTAAATCAGAATTAACTAATATATTATTTGAAAATGTAACATTTATTAATTGTGACTTATCAAATATATCTTTTAAAGAATGTAGTTTTAAAAATTGTTCATTTATTAATTGTAAACTACTAGGAGCTTATTTTAATAATTGTTATTTTCTAGATATGATAATAGACAATAGTTTAGCAAAATACCTAAATATAATAGAATCTAAGTTAAAAAAAATTACAATAAAAGAATCTATTTTAGAAGAAAGTAACTTTTATGATAATGAAATAAAAACATTTATATTAGATAAAGTAAATCTTAGTAAAAGTGAAATATACAAAACACCTCTAAAAAAAGTAGATGTAAGTACATGTAACATCTCTAATATAAGAATATCTCCAACCGATATAAAAGGTTTAATAATAGATCAATTTCAAGCAATAGATTTAATTTCTATATTAGATGTTACAGTTAAGTAAATATAATACTTGAATTTATATTCAAATTATAACGGGACATAAAATGGAATTTCTTAATACCATAACATGAGAAAGGGGAGAGTTAAGTATTAGCGCTCCTACTAATGAATATGGTTTAATAAAAGTTAATAATCTTAAAGATATCAACAAGAATTTTAGATTAATAAGCAATAATGAAGACTTACAAATGCCAGATAAAGCATTTACTTTAAATAATAATAGTAAAGTATAGACTATTATTATTATTATTATTTTTTAAAATAGAAAGACTTTTCATTTTAGAAAAATATGATATAATACGCCTCATAGAGGGGATATTATTATGCCAAAGGATATATTAGAAGATAGAGTAAAAAAAAGTTACGAAGACCTTGTTTCCCATATAAAGGCTACAAACAATGAGATAGAACGAAAGTATTGGGCTGAAAATATGAATAATTACATTTTTAGAGACGCACTAAATGGTCGAAGCATTGATGAATGTTTTGATAGCATGAAAAAAGATATAGGATCAGGAGATAAAACCAAAATATCCCTTGCTTATGTTACTTTAAATAATATATTATTGTTTTCTTATAAAGATGAAGTATTTAAAGCAAAACTAAAAGCAGATAATTTTGTATCAACTCCAATATATAATCTTATATATCCTTTATTATTAGAAAAAGTAAAGGAATTATATGGAGATTCTTCAGATATTAGTGAAGAAGTCCTAAGAAAAATAATATGTACATATATAGATCTTCAATCATTATTATTCTTTTTATATTATCACGATTTTCAATTTATACCAGGTTGGGAAGCATTATGCCCTAATACATATCAAGCAATAATCGATATTCTAAATGAATCAGGAATGACAATAGGATATTTTCTTAATGCTTTAGTAGATTATAAATGTAATATTATGGAAGGCATATTTAATAAAATTCAAGATAAAAATAAAAAAGATTATTTTTTTAATGTAATTATAGAACTTAGAAAATCAAAACATGAAGAAATAAAAAAATACCCAAATATTAATCATCCAATAACTAGCATCCTAGATAATACTATTTTAGAACCAACAAAAAAAGAAATACTCAATAATTAAGTATTCCTTTTTTTGCTTATTATAATAATTTAAAATAATATAATTGCTAAAAACAATAAAAATATGCTAAACTAATTATAGTAAGGAGTGTTAACTATGAATGAAAAAGAACATATTATTAAGGAAATAAAAAAGTATAAAGATATAAAAAATAGAATTTATGCAAGATTAGCAATTGCTCCTACTTTTGTAATAGCATCATTTGCATCAGCAATAGGTGGTATATATGCGGCTAGTCTTGGTAGTGACGTTGGCGCAGTGTTGGGACTTGGAGGTCTTATATCTACATATTATTCTCTGAAAAATGCTGTAAAAACTACTGACGATTATTCTTTTGATATAGCAGAAGTATCGCCTTGTGGCCCAGACGATGGGATTAGTTATGATCCATCATTAAAAGATCAATTAATAAAAGCAAAAGAACAATTGACTCTCCTAAAAGCCCAATTAGCTGAATTAGATAGAGAAGAAAGAAAAGGGAAAGGAATATAGTATTATGGAAATAGAAGAGAAGGATATTGTTGTTCTAGAAGATGGAGAAGATTATTCTGTTTGCAAGATTATAGATTTAGGTCCTAAAAAAATATATTTTTTAATTAATATTAATGATTTGTCTAACAGAAAGATTACGTATTTAAACAATAATAATAGATTAGTTGAAATAAATGATAAAGATTTAATTAAAGAATTAAAAGAAATAGATAATAATGGTATTGACTCTTTAAAGACCAATATTGATGAGTTAATTTCCCTAATAGATAATTTGCTAGGAGAAGAATCATAAATATAAATTAAAATTCATCTTTCAATATTTTGGATGTATATAATATCAAAACCTATTACATTAGTAATAGGTTATTTTTCTTGATATTAATAAAACAACATAAAATTGTTGCTTGTTCGCTTGTTTTTCAAACTAATATATGCTACATTGACTTTGGGAACATTTAATAAGTTGGGTGGAGCCGAACTTCAGCAAGAGGGGAGGCGATAATATGACTAAGAAAGATTTTTTAATCTTTTCGTTAATCATCACTATCTTCCTTTTAATATTATTGCTATTCGTAGTATTAATAAAAAAGAAATCCACCTAACTAAAGTATAGTTAGGTGGCAACGATATTTTTCGGCGACACTTAACATACCCGTATTAAGTGTTCCTTTTTATATGAATTTTCCTTCATCTAGATAAATAATAACATAAAAAAGAACTTTTAACAAGTTCTTTGCTTTTTATATGGTGCCTCAGGCCGGACTCGAACCGGCACGTTATTGCTAACACTGGATTTTGAGTTATGTTTTTAAATTAACGAAAAAAATTGAAATATTATGAATGGGCTCTGTTGTCATAATAGTATTTATCATAGCCGAAAATCCCTATCATTAATGCGTTAAAGCTATTATTGTTGAGATGATTGTCTATCTTAAGATCTTTTAGTAAAAAACTAGTATTGTTTAAACGTCTTCTCCCCACCACCAGTCTGTTATTCTCTCGACTATTTTCACTAATATAGTTTTGATTTTGCGTAACATTTCTTATACCTCTTTCACAAAAAGTATATATCGTATATTTAACGTTTTCAACAATTCAATATATATTTATCAACTATAAAAGCACTATAAATAAGTGCTTATTAACTTGTTTTTCGAACAAATATATGCTAAATTAAAAATGGAACATTTAGTTGTTGAGTGTCTACCTCCAATCAACAAAGAGAGGAGGTTTGAGAGAATGAATAAACGTGAATACAACATTAAGTTGCTTCGCTATATATCACTCATTTTACTACTCTTAACTTTTCTAGTTTTAGTAATAAAAAAATGACACTTAAGTTTGTAACTTAAATGTCTGCTTCAAAAATAGGTGGACATTCAACTTGGAGAACTGAATGTTCCTTTTCTATTGCTATAATAACATAAAAAAGAACTTATTACAAGTTCTTACAAATCTTATGGTGCCTCAGGCCGGACTCGAACCGGCACGTTATTGCTAACACTGGATTTTGAGTCCAGCGCGTCTACCAATTCCGCCACTGAGGCATTTCACACTAAGTATTATAACATAAAAAATAAAATTGTGTGAATTTATTAATAAAAAATAACTGAATAAAATAATATATGATAAAATATACATAGTAGAGGAATAAGGTGGTTGTTAATGACAAATAATGAAGAGATGTACCATATTGGTTTATCTAAGAATAATTTAGAAGGAGCTAAATATGCTTTATTAACAGGAGATCCTGGTCGAGTTGATGATATAGCTAAAAGAGTTAATAAATACAAAAAGCTTAATGTAAAAAGAGAATATACATCATATTTAATAGAAATAGAAAATGAAAAAGTATTAGTAATATCTACTGGTATGGGTGGACCATCTACTGCTATTTGTGTTGAAGAACTAGCAATGCTAGGAATTAAATATCTAATTAGAATAGGTACAAGTGGTGGAATGCAATTAGATGTTGAAGCTGGCGATATAGTTATTGCTCAAGCTGCTATTCGTCAAGAAGGAACAAGCAAAGAATATGTTCCAATTGAATTTCCAGCTATAGCTGACCTAGATGTTACCAACGCCCTAGTTGCTAGCGCTAAAGAACTAAAAACTAAAGTTCATACTGGGGTAGTACAATGTAAAGATTCTTTTTATGGACAACATAGTCCAGAAAGAATGCCAGTTTCTTATGAATTATTAAATAAATGGGATGCTTGGTTAAAAGCCGGAACACTATGTAGTGAAATGGAAACATCAGCATTATATACAGTTTCTTCTGTCTTAAAACTTCATGCTGGTGCGGTATTATTAGTAGTATGGAATCAAGAAAGAGAAAATGCTGGTTTAGATAATAAAAATGTTTTTGATACAACTAAAGCAATGGATGTTGCCATACTTGCTGTGAGGAAACTAATATGTCAAAAAAAATAACTGCTAGAGCTGTTATAATAAAAGATAACGAAATAGTATTATTATATCGTCATCGTCTTAAAAAGAATAAAGAAAAAGAGTATTATGCCTTACCAGGAGGACATCTTGAAAAAAATGAAACTAAAGAAGAATGTGTAATTAGAGAAGTTAAAGAAGAATTAAATATAGATATAAAGATAATAAATTTTCTTGGTATAGTTGAAAAAAAGCATAAAATAGATTATATATATAATTGTGAATGGATTAGTGGTAATCTATTATTAGGAGGAGAAGAAAAAGAGCAAAACAATCCTAATAATTACTATGAAATTCAAAAAATTAAATTAGATAATCTTAATAATATTAAGCTTTATCCAGAAAATTTAGAAATAATAAAAAAAGCTCTTTTAGAAAGGAATAAAAATGAAAAATAATATAATAGCAGACACTTTTAAATGGTTATTTATAGGATTACTAATATGTTTTGGTGTATCTTATTTTACAAGTAGTAGTGAGGAGATATTTATTCGTGTTTATACATTATTAGGATCTAGTACTATATTTATCTATTTAATACTAGAATTAGTATTATGTGTAGTCTTAAGTTTATTTATAACTAAAATAAGTCCATTAATGGCTAAATTACTATATATATTATATACAGCTTTAACAGGTTTATCTTTATCTGGAGTATTTATAATATATACTAGTTCATCTATAGCTATTGTCTTCTTAGCAACAGCGATAATCTTTGGTATATTTGCTATAATAGGTAAGACTACTAAGATAGATCTTAGTAAATGGAGTGTTTATTTATTTGTTGCTTTACTAGCAATAATAGTATTAGAAGTAATAAATATATTCTTAATGAATAATACTTTAGATTTAATACTATGTATAGTTGTAATAGTATTATTTGCAGCTTATACAGCATATGATATTAATCGTTTAGTACATGCAAATAATGACTTCCCTAATACTGGTATATTCTATGCTTTCCAACTATTCTTAGATTTTATTAATATCTTTATTAAACTATTAAGATTATTTGGAAAAAGAAAAAACTAAAAAGATTCTTTAGAATCTTTTTTTATATTCAATTTATATCTTCTTATGATAAAATAAATATAAAGGTAGTGATTATATTGAAAGATAAAAGTACTAAAAAAGGATTAATTATAATTGTAATAATAATTATCTTATTAATAGCAATAGCAGGATTAATACTATATGTAGTAGATAATGCTAATGATAATAATCCTATAGAAGAAAAAACACTTGAAAAGATAAAAAAAGAAGAACAAAAAAAGAAAGAAACTAATGATAAATTACAAGATACAAATACCTTTTTAAAAGTAATAAAAGAATTAAAATATATAGAGAGTAAAAACTTATATATTTATGATCCAATAGGTGTTTCTAAATCAGAAGAATTAGAAATATTATATAATCCTTCTAATGGTAAAAAAATAACAGAATCCACCGGAACATATGGCTGGTATGGGTATTTTGGAATAATATATTATGATGATTATTCCAAAATAGTAGATGATCAAGGCAAAGAACTATTTATGACTGAAGAAGAAATAGAATACTATCCTCAAAGTGAAGTATGGTTCTTTGGTAACAATCTCTATAATAAAGATGGTTTATTAGAAAAAGGTGTATCTTTATTAGACGAAGATAATAATCTTATTATAGCTGAAAAGAATAATAAACTAATAGTTGAAGATATAAACTTAAAAGAGATATATTCATTAAAATTAGATAAAAATGATACTCTTCTAGATAGTGAAATAGATAGTATCTATGATGAACAATATGCTTTTATTCAAACAGAAGAACTATCTATAGTATTAAACATAAAAAATGGTAAAGAAGTATATAAAACAAAATCAGATAATATAAAATACTTAGGAAACAATATTTTTGAAATAGATGGAGCTACATATTTTATTAAAAATGATAAACTAGCTTTAAAAGTTAATGAGGTAGACTCTAAAACAGAAGCATCTATTAATTATATAGCTATAGGAAACCATGTATATGATGTT
>Ga0247609_10002237_pt1 | contig 20916 bp, 21 predicted proteins | sample 172DNAGHGlowgp2_FD_193487 | JGI IMG/M metagenome (GOLD analysis project Ga0247609, IMG submission 193487) | Sheep rumen microbial communities from Palmerston North, Manawatu-Wanganui, New Zealand - 1728 DNA GHGlow gp2 | ecosystem: Host-associated > Mammals > Digestive system > Stomach > Rumen ...
GTGCATAAACATATATAGGAATAATTCTTTTTTTTGATCTTTAGTATATGTCCATGTACGCTTAATATTTTTTTTGAATTCTTTCATCTTTGTCACCCTTATTATCTATATTAATTATATCTTAATACTAAAAAAAAATATATATAAAGATATATATGTTATAATTTTTATAGAGTAGGTGATGTTTTTGAATAAGAGTAGTATTGAAGAAATAATTGTTAGTTTATTAATTTTAGGAATTAATGCTGGTGTTGGTATAACTTTTTTAATAATAGGTTATACAGGAAATATTGGAAAAATTAGTTTAGGAGAATTTTTATTAAGATATTATATTCTTATTATATATACTCTTTTCTTTTTATTGTTGTTATTATATGTAATAATTAATTCTTTAGTAAATGTTAAAAAGAAGGAAGAAGTATTATTATGTAAAGGTATTAAAGGAAGTACTTATTTATTTGTAGATAAGGAAGGTAAAGTATATAAATATTATGATGTAGATAATGTAGAAGTAAATAAGTATTATAAGACGATAAAAACTAAAGATTATATTGTTTCTATTCAAGAAGAAACGATTAAAGAGTTTGAATTTAAAGGTTTTAAAGAGAGTTTTTGGTTAACTTTTTATACTCCACTTGAAGTTTATAAGAATGTGTCTTATATACCTTTAATATATGTTTTATTTATAATGTTTTTACCTTCTATTATTCCTTCTTTATTTATAATTCTTATTATAATATATGATTTGTATGTTAAGGTAAATGTTTTTAAAAGACAAAAATCGTTATTAAGTCAATCTATTGATTATAATTATGATGATTATATTAATATAGAGAATGAAATAACTAGTAAATCTATTCCTTTTATTTCTAAAATTTCTTGCTTTTATAGGGACCATCAAGTAATTGTAATAATACTTTTTATAATTTTAGTTATATGTTTTTGTTATTTCTTTCTTTGGAAATAATAATTGACTTTATTAAATTATGATTGTATACTTAAACACGTAAAGCAATTGATGAAGACGGCTATAAATAAGTAGTTTAAAGAGAACTAATCAGATGGTGTGAGATTAGGAAATGAAAGTTTATAGTAGATCACTTCTAATGCGTTATTTTGAAATTAGTAAAAATAAACGTTACTCGCGTTAAGAGATTAAGTGTATGAGATAGTTCATAAACTAAGGTGGTACCACGTAATTATTGCGCCCTTAGATTATGGGCTTTTTATTTTGATAGGAGGAATAGAAATGACAAAATTTAAAGAACTTGATAAGAGAAAAGCTTATGAGGTAGAACAAGATATCTTAAAGAGTTGGGGTGGAATTAATAAAATTAATGAAGCTCAAATAGAAAATAGAAAAGATAATAAGACTTTTGTTTTCTATGATGGACCAGCTTTTGCTAATGGTTTTCCTGGACTTCATCATATGGTATCTAAAAATTTAAAAGATATTATTTGTAAATATCATGTTATGAAAGGTGAAAAAGTTGTAAGAAAAGTTGGATGGGATACTCATGGTTTACCAATTGAAAATCATGTTGAAAAGAAATTAGGCATTTCATCTAAAAAAGATATAGAAGCTATGGGTGTTGAAAAATTTAATGAAGAATGTCGTAAAAGTGTTAGAGAAAATGAAGCTGCTTTTACTGATTTAACTTCTAAGATGGGTCAATTTATCGATACTAATAATCCATATCTTACATTTAAAAATGAATATATTGAAACAGAATGGTGGATTTTAAAGCAATTCTATGAAAAAGGAATGTTTTATGAAGGAACTAGAATAGTACCTTATTGTCCTCATTGTGGTACTGGTTTGGCTTCACATGAAGTAGCACAAAACTATCAAGATGATGATACTGATACTGTTTATGTACCATTTAAAGTTAAAGGTGAAGAGAATACTTATTTCTTAGCATGGACAACTACTCCTTGGACATTACTTGCCAATGTAGCTTTATGTGTTAATCCTGATTTAGTATATGTAAAAGTTAATAGTCGTGGTACTAACTTTATAATGGCTAAGGATTTAGTAAGTGCAGTATTAGGAGAAGAAGTTGAAGTATTAGATACTTTTAGAGGAAAAGAATTAGAATTCAAAGAGTTTGAACAATTGATTCCAGAAATAGAAGCACCTAAAAATGCTTTTAAAGTATTATGTGATGACTATGTTAGTGCTGATGATGGTACTGGTGTAGTACATATTGCTCCTGCTTTTGGTGAAGACGATAAAAGAGTATGTGACACATATGGAATTGAAGGAATAAATCCAGTAGGTAAAGATGGATGTTATACTGAAGGACCATGGAAAGACATGTTTGTATTTGACGCTAATCTAGAAGTAATTAAATATTTAAAAGAAAATGATAAGTTAGTTAAGAAACAAAGAATTAAACATGACTATCCACATTGCTGGAGATGTGATACACCACTTTTATATTATTCAATGCCTTCTTATTATATTAAAGTTTCAGAATTTAGAGATAAACTAGTTGAAGCTAATAGTAAAGTAAATTGGTATCCTCAATATGTTGGTGAAAAGAGATTTGCTAATTGGTTAGAAAATGCTAAAGATTGGAATATTTCTCGTACAAGATATTGGGGAAGTCCTATTCCATATTTCACTTGTGAATGTGGTCATACGGAAATGTTAGGTAGTATAGCTGAATTAAAAGAAAAAGCTATTGAAGAGATAGATGATAGTTTTGATTTACATAAACCATATATCGATAATGTACATTTAAAATGTCCAAAATGCGGTAAAGAGATGAATAGAATCCCAGACGTATTGGATTGTTGGTTTGATTCTGGATCAATGCCTTTTGCTCAATATCATTATCCATTTGAAAATAAAGAATTTTGGAAAACACAATTCCCTGCAGATTTTATTTGTGAAGGAATTGATCAAACAAGAGGTTGGTTCTATACATTACTTGTTATTTCGACATTTATTACTGGTAAAGCACCATTTAAGAATGTCTTAGTAAATGACTTGTTACTTGATGCTGAAGGTAAAAAGATGAGTAAGAGCCGTGGTAATATAGTAGAACCATTTACTACTATTGAAGAATATGGAGCAGATACTGTTAGATTCTATCTACCTTATGTATCTCCTGTTTGGACGCCACTTAAATTTGATATAGATGGTTTAAAAGAAGTATATTCTAAATTCTTTAATCCACTTAAGAATACATACTCATTCTTTACTATGTATGCTAATATTGATGGAGTATCGATTGAAGATTGTGCTTCTAAATTTAAAGTAGATTATAAAGACTTAGAAGAAATAGATAAATGGATTTTATCTAAATATAATAAATTAGTATTAAATGTTACTAATTCATTTGAAGAATATGACTTAAATAAAGTAGTAAGATATTTAGCTTTCTTTGTATCAGAAGATTTATCTAATTGGTATATAAGACGTAATAGAGATAGATTCTGGGGAAGTAAGTTAGATAATTCTAAAAAAGCAGTATATCAAACTACATATGAAGTATTAGTAGGTTTATCTAAGTTAATAGCACCAATAGTACCTTATTTAAGTGAAGAAATGTATAGAGGATTAACAAATGAAGAATCAGTTCATTTGGCTGACTATCCAAAAGTTAATAAAAAATATATTAATGAAAAAATAGAAACTAAGATGGATTTAGTACGTAATTTAATCTCTTTAGGTAGAAATGCTCGTGAAGAAGTTAAAATTAAAGTAAGACAACCAATTAGTCAAGCAATCTTAGATGGTAAAAGTAAAAAGATAATTGGTGAAGCTGTTGAACTTATAAAAGAAGAATTAAATGTAAAAGAAGTATTATTTGAAGATGATTTATCAGTTTATATGACATTTGAAGTAAAACCTAATTTTAAAGTATGTGGTAAGTTATTTGGATCATCTATTAAAGAATTCCAAACTAAGTTAATGAGTTTGTCAGATGATGAAATTAAATCACTTCGTAATGGTAATCCAATAGTAATGGATATAGATGATAAAAACATGTCAATTACACCAGATATGGTAGATATAAGAATAAATGCTAAAGAAGGTTTTGATGCTTCTTATATGGGTAATGATTTTATTATTCTAAATACTAATTTAACAGATGAATTAATTAATGAAGGTATAGTAAGAGAATTAATTAGTAAAGTACAACAATTACGTAAGACTAGAGATTATAATGTTATTGATAGAATCACTTTATATTATGATAGTAATGAAGAAGTTGACAAATGTATCGATGAATATAGAGATTATATTATGAAAGAGACTTTATCAAATGATATTGTTAAAGAAAAAGGCTTAAGTGAAAAGATTGATCTAAATGGTCGTGAATGCTATATAGATATAAAAAGATAAAAGCTATTGATGGCTTTTATCTTTTTTATGTATTATAAATGTTGTCTTACTACTTTTATTTATTAATAATAAATGATAAAATTAGCGTAGTAGGATATGGTGATAGTTAATGAAAAATGATTTTGAATTACCTAATTTAAAAAAAAATGAAGAAGAAAATAATGTAAATCAGCCAGTTAATGAAGGGGTTAAACAAGATAAAATTGAAATACCACAAGAATACTATGATAAACTTAGTAAAGAAAAAGAACAAAGATTACAAGAGTTAGCTATAAAAGAACAAGCTAGGGAAGAAAATAAACAAAATGGTGGAGTAGCTTTTATGATAATAATTAATGGCTTAATTCTATTTGTTTTATTATATGCTATGTTAAATATTAAAAAAATATTCTTTTTAGTTATTCCTGCTTATATTATATTAGGAAGTATAATTAGTTATAGTAATAAAAAAGAGAATTCTAAATTTGGTGTTTCTATATTAGTTGGAGGAATGATTGGAGCTTTAATAAGTTTCTTGCTTGGTATGAGTATTAAATCTAATTCTAATACATATATTTATTATGCTTTTGTTTTGTTTTTTGTAACTTTTTTTGGATACCTTTTATCATTTTTTAGTACTATGTTGATGAATGATAAATTTACAGGAATAAGAAAAATGCTTTCTTTAATAGTAATTATTGGAATTATTGCTGGACCTTTTTATGGGGCATATCAACATAAAGAAGTGTTTGATAAGTATATTTTTGCATCTGGTGGACAAGTTGAAGCTGGTACTGAAGAAGAGTATATTGAGAAAACTTTAAAAAATAGATATGGTAAAGAATTTGTTTGTGATGGTGAAAAAAAGCATTATTTAGATGATGTTACTCATAGAAAGTTAACAACTATTGGTTGTCATACAAATGATAATGAAATGGAATTAGAAGTAAGATCTATTGTATATAATGAAGATAAAAAGCAATATATAGTTAGGGATAATTATATAGATGAAAAATATATAAAACCATTAAAAGCAGAACTAGCTAATACAATGAAAGAATCAATTGCATCTAAAAGTGTTTCAATTGGTATATATCCTGAAAATAAGTGTTTCTTTATAGGTGATTGTGAAAATAATAAAGATTATCAGGAAGAAATGAATTTGGATAATTTATTTAAATATAGTGATGAATTAAGACTTAAAAAATATCTATCTATGAGTAGTGTTGATTTCTTTAATAATTATCAATTTGATTATAATATAGTTATTAAAGGTAATTATTCTAATGTTGAGAACTTTGAAGAAATGATTAATAAGATTACTGATGTATTGGATCAAAAAGGTTTAAGAAATACAAGGGGATATACCATTATTATAAGAGATAGTTCAATAGTTAAAGATGTTTATAAAGTTACAGGTGATTTGAAATCTATAGATTTTAAAAACTATAAAGTAGTAAATGACTAATATTATTAGTCATTTTTTTGGGTATATGTTATATTATATTTGGTGGTTTTTATGAAAAAAATTAAATTAAGTACTATTCCATATATATATAAAGTTAAAAATGTTAAAGTATTAAGAATTAATATTTTATATCCTGTAAAAATAAAATCTCGTTATACAGATGTTTATAAGTTAAATTTAATGAATAGAATGTTAAGTAGTTTTAATAAAAAGTATAATGAAATAAATATTTTTTTAAAAGAATTAAAAAAAAATTTAATTATTAAATATGATGTTGGTTTTAATAGATATGATAATGAACTATTTATAACTGTTAATTTTGTTATACCTAAAGAAGGTATAGTTGATAATTATAGTTTAGAGAAATCTTTTGAATTTTTACATGATTTACTATATAATCCTGATGCTAGTAATGGTGAATTTAGTGAGAAGAATTTTTCTTGGAACAAGAATGTTGCTTTGAATAATTTAAAAAGAGAAATAAATAATATATATGATTTATCTATAGAAGAAATTGATAATTTCTTTGATCCTAATAATGAATATTTTATTCATAGGAAAGAAAGAATTGATTTAGTTGAAAAGACTAATGCTAAAAATGTTTATGATTATTATGAAAAGAATATAAAAAATAATAAATATATTACTTTTATTACTGGTGCAATCGATGATGAAAAGAAAGTATTAGAATTATATAATAAGTATTTTTATCAAGAAGAATATCATTTTGATATAGAAGTTGATTTACATCGATTAATTCCTTATAAAGATTATCAAGAAAAAAGAATTAATACTAAATATAATCAATCTGTAATATATCAAATATACCAAGTGAAGAATATAAAAGAAAAAGATTTAAATATTATGAAGATGTTATATTATTTCTTATATAGTAAAGAGAATAATTTGATTTTTAGTGTTTTAAGGACGGAATATAATTTAGTATATGAAACTTTAGTAGAATTTGATGAAATACATGGATTAATATATGTAAGAGTATTAATGGATAAAAAAGATGAAAAAGTAATTAAAGATTTAATTAATGAAACTATTTATTCAATACTTGATGAAGCTGTATTTAAAAAATGTAAAGATAATCTAATGAGATCTTTAGAATATGATTTGTTAGATGAAGAAGATGATGAGTTTCATGATGTTAATATTAGTATAAATAAAAAATTAAAGTTTAATATAGCAATAGATTATATTATAAAAGAAATGAGAAAAATAGATTATAAACAAATGAAAGAATTCTTAAATAGATTTAAAATTAGTAGGGATCTATTTATGGAAGGTGGACATGATGAAGAAGACATATAAAAAAGTATTGAATAATGGATTATATATTTATATGGTCCATAGTAAAAAAAATAGATGTGGCGCTAAGATTGTAGTAAATGCAGGAGGCCATAATATAAGTTATATAGATAAAGAGGGTAATAAAAAGAACTTAAAAAAGGGGATAGCTCATTTTTTAGAACATTATTTAATAGAAAAAAGTATCTATGGTAATTTAGGAAAATATTATTTAAGTGAAAGTATGAGATTTAATGGAGCTACTTATTTTAATAGAACAGAATTCTATTTTTCTACAGTTCATGATTTTAAAGAAGCATTAATAAGATTAATAAGATTAGTTAATCAACCTGCTTTTAATGAAAAAGATATGGAAGAAATAAAGAAACCAGTTATAGAAGAAATAAAAAGAAGTTTGGATAATAGGAATAGGCAAGAATTAAAGAAAATTGATAATGCTTATTATTATAATTATCTAGGAGATGTTACTCTTGGTGATATAGAAACTATAGAAAGTCTTACTATTGAAGATATAAAAGAATTTTATAATACTTTTTATAGTACTAATAATCAAATCTTAACTATTTATTGTAATTTTGATAAAAAAGAAATCTTAGATATCATTAATAATGAATATAAAGATAATAAAAATGATATTGTATGTGAAAGGGTAATAGAACCTGTAAATGTAAAGGAAAAAGAACTTGATATTATTGATGAAAAAGAAGACGAAATGTTACTAATAAGATTTAAAATTGATGTAAGTAAATATAGTAATTGGGATATATTTCATTTAGATGCGTGTTTATTCTATTTAAATAGAATAAATCTCTCATTAGATTCTAAATTATTTAAAGAATTAAGAGATAAAAATCTTACAATTTATAGTATTCAGACAGAAACTAATTATATAAAAGAAATAAAGATGATAGATTATGAAATAATAGTATATACAAGTGAATTTGATACAGTTAAAGAGATGATTTTAAATACTATTAATAATATTGATTATGATAAAGAATTGTTTGAAATAATAAGAAATAATTTAATATTATCTTTTATTAATAAAGAAGAAAAAGCAGGTTTTCAAATTAATTCTTGGTTAGAGAATTATTTGGAATATGATTTAGATTATGTAGATACTTTAGAAGATATAAAAAAGGATAATATAAAAGATATGAAAGAAACTCTTAATAAGATAGATTTTTCAAATTATTTAGTAGTAAGAAGAATGAAGAAGGAAAGAAATGTATAATATAGAAAAATTAGATAATAAGGGAAGAGGTATTTGTTATGTTAATAACAAGATTACTTTTGTTCCTAATACTTTACCTGGAGAAGTTGTAGAATTAGAGATTATAAAAGAAGCTAAAAAATATAATGAAGCTAAAGTAAGAAAATATATAAAAAAGAGTGAGAAGAGAATAGAAGGATTATGCCCTTATTTTGGTATATGTGGAGGATGTGAATTATTACATTCTTCTTATAAGGATACTTTAAAATATAAGAAGGAAAAATTAGAATCTATTATTAATAAGTATGCACATGTAAAAAAAGATATTGAAATAATATCATCGGATAATGAATTAAATTATCGTAATAAAATAACTTTAAAAGTAGTTAATTCCAAGTATGGTTATTATGAAGATAATACTCACTTTTTAGTACAAATAGATCATTGTTTGTTGGCTGAAGAAGCCATTAATAGTTTTATAAAAGATATTAATTATTTAAATATAAAAAATGGCGAAGTAACTATTAAATCTAATTATAATAAAGAATTATTAATATGGATTAAATCTAAAGATATGGTAAATCCTGATATTGATTATTTGAAAAATAGACATAAAATAGCAGGAATAGTATTAAATGATAAATCTCTTGTAGGTGATACTTTATTTGTAGAAATGATTAATAAAATGTTATTTCAAGTATCATATGATTCTTTTTTTCAAGTAAATAGAAGTGTTTGTTCAAAACTATTTAAGTTAATAGAAGAAGAAATAGGTGTAGATGATACTATCTTAGATTTGTATTGTGGTGTAGGTACTTTAGGTATTGTTGCTACAAAGAAGGCAAAGAAAGCTTATGGAATAGAAATAGTTAAGAATGCGATATTAAATGCTATTACTAATGCCAAAATAAATAAAAGAGATAATATCTATTATATGTTAGGTGATGTTTCTAAAAATATAGCCAAAATAAAAGATGATATAGATACTATAATAGTTGATCCTCCTAGAGCTGGGCTAGACTCTATTACTAAACAAACAATTATTAATTTTAAAGCAAAGAGAATTATCTATGTATCTTGTGATCCGATGACATTAGCAAGAGATTTATTAGATTTACAAGAACTATATGATATAAAAACTATTAAAGGTTTAGACATGTTTCCTTATACACAACATTGCGAGAGTGTCTGTATATTAGAGAGGAGATTATTATGAAAACACATGACTATAACAAATATGCAAAAAGTTATGCAGAATTAGGAATTACAAATTCGTATTATCTTGCATTTAAAGATGTTCCATTATTATTAGAAAAGTATACAAATAAAAATATGAGATTTTTGGATTACGGTTGTGGTACAGGTAGATCTTTAAGATTTATTAAAAGTTTAGGATATAATGATATTGTAGGTGTAGATATAAGCCAAGACATGATTGAAGAAGCGAACAAAATAGATCCAAAAGGAAATTATAATTTAATGGAAAATTCACATATACCATACGAAGATAATACATTTGATACTATTTTTATGAGCTACGTATTTTTAGAAGTTGGGGAATATGATCAAATTGTTGAAATACTTAAGGAATTTAAACGTGTATTAAAGGATAAAGGACATGTTATATTTATCACTTCAATAGTTAAAATATTAAAGATAAATGGTTATCCTTTTCATATGATTTCCCGGAAAATCATAAAGATTTAACACAATGTCAAAATTTAAAATTATTAATCAAAGATAACAATATAATCTTACATGACTATAATTGGACTAATGATGATTATGAAAGAGCAATAAAGGATTCAGGTTTGAGGATAAAAGAAATACATATACCAATGGGGAACAATAATGATCCATATAAGTGGTTAAGTGAAAAAACAGTTCCATATAATTATATTTACATTTTAGAAAAATTAATATAATAATGACTTAGCACTAATACGCAAACAACCTGGGTAGTTTCAGAGCTAGGAAATATTCCTAATATTGAAGCAAGGTTAGAACAGTTAGCACTGACACTGATACAACCCTTTGCGAGAGTGTCTGTATATTAGAGAGGAGATAAAAATGAAATTATCAGAAATAGTTCCGAATAAGTTGGATAATGAATTAATTAAAAAAATATTCTTTAGTATAAATAAAGAAAAATATGATTATGCAGATTATATTATCATTTATGGTTGCCACATTAAATCGTTATTAGATGAAAGACTTATTCATGCATTATCGATTATCGAAAATAAAAAATATAATAAAATAGTATTAACTGGTGGTATAGGTATTAGTGGAGATTATGATGAATCTGCATATATGTATGATTATTTGATAAAAAAAGGTATAAATAAAGAAAGAATTATAATAGAGAATAAATCTACTACAACTGAAGAAAATAATATAAATGTTCTAAATATGTTAGATTTGAATTCTGTAAAAAATAATACAAGTATTGTCTTAGTTACACAGGAAGCACATATGATCAGAATAATGTTACATTGGAAAAAAATTATTAATAATTCAAAAATTAAATTTTATTATGATTATGTTGATAAATCTACTATTTCATATGAAAATGTAATTAATAATTCAAATTTACTAGAACTAGTACAAAAACAATTAGAAAAAACCATTAAATATATAAAAGAAGAAAAATATGTAGATATTGATATTGACTAAGAAGTATTATGATTTAGCACTAATACGCAAACAACCATGATAGTTTCATAACTAGGAAATATTCCTGATGCTGAAACAAGGATAGAGCACTTAGCACTGACACTGATACAACCCATTGCGAATCAATCACAGTACTTGAGAGGAGATAAGATTTAATGAAAATATATGTAGTAAGACATGGCCAAACTAATTTAAATTTAGAAAAAAGAGTTCAAGCCAAAAATGGAGGATCATTAAATGAGATCGGTAAAGCTCAAGCTCAATTATTACGAGATGAATTTAATAATAATAAAATAAGTTTTAGTTATGTATATTCTTCACCTCAAATACGAACTGTTCAAACAGCGGAAATTGCTTCGGGTCTTAAAGCAATTATAGATGATAGACTGGATGTATATGATTTAGGAACAGCAGAGGGGATGTTAGTATCAGATGTTAAATATACAGGAACAGTACCAGATATGACTTTATACAGTGGAGTAGAAACAATTGAAGATTTTAAAAAAAGAATATATAGCTTTATTGATGAAATCCTTGAAAAATATAAAAATCAAGATATCAATATTTTAATTTCAGGACATAAATGCACAACAGGGATGATATGTGCATATTTTGAAAACTTTGCAGTTAATACAATTTATGATGACTTTTTGAAATTATCATCAAAATGTGGAAAATATAAAAAATATGAAATATAGAAAATATTGTTAGATTATATATATAACAATAGAATAAACTATGCACCCCCCACGGTCTAGCCATTGTGAGAGTATCTGTATATTAGAAAGGAGAGTTTAAAATGAAAAATAATTATTTTATAATACATGGAAGTTTTGGGAGCCCTTTTGTTAATTGGGTTCCATATATAAGAAAGGAAATAGAAGAAAAAGAGGGTGTTGTTTATACACCAGATTTTCCAACTGGTGTTGGATATCAAAATTATGAAAATTGGAATAAATTATTAAGTGTTTATTTGGATGCGGGACTAATAAATGAAAATACTGTTATTTTTGCGCATTCAATTGCACCTATATTTATATGTCACTTTCTAGTTGAACATAGAGTAAAAATTAAAAGACTAGTTTTAGTTTGTGGGTTTAACAATTACTTAGGAATAGATGAAGAATATGATAATGTAAATGAAACTATGTACTTTGATAATTTAAAAGATGTAAGAAATTATGCTGATGAAATAATCTGTTTTTATTCTAAGAATGACCCTTATGTTAAATATGAGGCAGAAAAAGAATTTGCTGATACAATTGCAACAAAACAAATAGTTATCGATGATGGTGGACATCTAAATTCTGAAAGCGGTTATACTGAATTTACGGAATTACTAAAATATATTTAATAATTGCTCAACATACAATATTTGTGACTACGCAAAAACCCATAGTCTAGCCATTGCGAAAGTATCTGTGTGTTAGAAAGGAAGTAAAATATGAGTGTAATTATTGATAAAATGATGCAAGAAATAATTAATAGAAGTAATTTATTCGAAGAAGAAACAAAAGGTACTAAAGATGAATACAACATATATAAAGAACATATCCAATACGTTTATAATTATGTATGCTTACTTTCAAAAGGACAAGATGTAGATCATGAAGTACTAGAATTAAGTGCATTATTACATGATATTGCAATGACAGATAAAACATTAGATAGATCTAAACACAATGAAGATGGTGCAGATATTGCTGAACAATTATTAAGAGAAAACAATTATCCCGAAGATAAAATACAATTTGTAAAAAAATGTATTTTAAATCATAGTAGTAAAAGAGCAAAATTTAGAACAACTCAAGAAGAAAAAATATTAGTAGATGCGGATGGTTTATCACATTTTGATTCAATAAATAATTTATATAATCTAGCGAATAATGTAATGGAATTAAATGATGATGATACATTAAAATTTATTCAAGATAAACTGACTAGTGATTATAATGAAATTAGCGATGAATTAAAATATTTAATAGATGATAAATATAATAATGTTATGACTGCAAAAAGTATAAATGATATTATCCGACCCTAGTTTCAATCAAAAAATAGGTACTGGGAAACATATTCTTTTGACCTAGAACGAGGTTCGATGATATGTTCTTCGCCCCAGGACGGGGCATTGTGAATCCATCGCAGTTTTAGTTAAAAAATAGTTTGTTTGATTGATTTATAAAAATAATTATGATATATTTCAAATGTATTAATTATCTCGCCATGAGTTAATATGACAATTTGGACGCTAAGGTTCTAATTCTTTAAGGCGAGGAAGAATTATTGCATGTTGCGGGATATCCCTTTTAATAGGATGAAGGGGATATCCTTTTTTTATTCTAAAGAAGGAGGTTTAATTATGAATGAAATAGCAAAAAAAGAAGTTATAAACATTGAAAATATGATTTATGAAATTGATGGAAAGGAGGTTATGTTAGATTCTGATCTAGCTAAATTATACAATGTTGAAACAAAAAGAATCAATGAAGCAGTAAAAAACAATCCAGAAAAATTTCCAGATAGATATTTATTTAGAATCACTGATAAAGAATATAATTCTTTGAAGTCGAAAATTTCGACTTCAAAAGGTGGTTCTAGAAAAGGACATACGGCATTTGTTGAACAAGGTGTATATATGCTCGCAACAATCTTAAAGTCAGATGTTGCTACTGAAGTTAGTATTAGGATAATGGATACATTTGTTAGAATGAGGCATTATATTAAATACAATGATCAATTATTACCACATAAATATTTACTTTTAGAAGAAAAAGTAGATAATAATACAAAGAGAATAGATGAACTTTTTGATAAATTCAATCCAAAAGTAATAACTAAAAACTCTATATTTTTTCAGAATGATATTTATGATGCATATTCAGTACTATTAGAAATATTCGACATAGCTAAAAAAGAAATAATAATTATAGATAACTATATAGGAAAAGTATTGTTAGATGAACTTAGAAATATAAATAAAAAAATAATAATAATCTCATCAAATATAAACGATACTTTAAAGAAAAAATATTTAAAACAATATAATAATATTAAATTTATAAATAACGAATCATATCACGATAGATTTATAATTATAGATAGAAAAATAGTATTTCACTGTGGAGCATCGTTCAAAGATTTAGGAAAGAAGTGTTTTGTGATAAATAAAATAGAAAATAAAATAGAAAATGGTAAATTAATAAATGATGTTATTAAGAATTGCAGTATAGATAATTAGCAATATTTATGATAATATTTATTTGTAAAACATTTTAGTAATAAATATTTAATAATAGCAACAAATATGACTTTATCCTGAACCTAGAACCAGTCTAGTTTTAGGGGTTTAAGAACATGTTCTGTTGACCTAGAACTAGGTTAGGTGATATGTTCTTCGCCCCAGGACAGGGCATTGCGAATCTATCATAGTTTTAGAAAAAAATAATGAATAAAAAGGAGAGATGAAAATGAATAATTTCGACAAAAATGAAAAAGGTAAAAATATTACTATAATTATATTAAGCATAGTATTAATAATTGCATTAGTATTTATTTGTTATGATAAAATGTTAAACATACAAAAAACTACAAAAAAAGAGTGTAAGTGTCCAATATGTGAAAAATGTATATCGGAAAGTAAAGAAGAGAATAATTCAAAAGATAAAATCTGTGAATTAGATATGGCAAACAAGACAGATTTAGAAGTTTATGATTTGTGTGATGATCAAGGAATTAGTAACGTAAGTAATGTTAAAATTAGAAATATATCAATTAATAATAAAGAATATGTGCTATATCATGTATTTGAACCTTTTTATGATGCAAAAGGTACATATGTTAGTTTTAATGGTGTTACTAAGTTATATTTAAATGGTTATTTAGTAGATGTATATAAGGGACAAGACAGGCAAACTCTTTGGAGAATAAGAATTGATGGTAATAAATTAATCGTTTCCGAAACTTTGCCATCAGAAGCACCTCCAGTTGATTATACATATGATTTAACTGATATTACCTATGATGGTTATAATTATGACTTAACAAGCCTTAAATAGAAGTGGTTCTGCGAAACATATTAATTTAACCTAGTACTAGGTTAGGTGATATGTTCTTCGTCCCCAGGACAAGGCACTTAAAAAGTATCACGGTGCTTGAAAGGAGATAAATATGGAATATATTATGAATTTAAGGGAAAAAGTAGGGCGTGCACCTATTATTTCTGGAGCTGCAGGAGCAATTATTATCAATGAAAATAATGAAATCTTATTGCAACAGAGAAGTGATGATGGTACTTGGGGAAATCCTGGTGGGGGAATTGAATTAGGTGAAAGTTTGGAAGAATGTCTTTTTAGAGAGACGAAGGAAGAAACAGGACTAATTGTTAAAAACGCTGAATTATTTAAAGTTTATAGTGGTGAATGTATGCATGTTGTCTATCCAAACTGTGATGAGGTTTATTATATTAATGCTATATATATTGTTCGTGACTATGAGGGAGAAATATCTATTGATGATGGCGAAAGTCTTCAATTAAAATTTTTTTCGTTGAATCAAATTCCAAAACCTCTATCTAAATGTTTTTCAATTGTGTTGGACGATTTAAAAGAATATTTAAAATAATTCTTTTAACAGTCTAGCTAAATTCTTCTCATTAGATAATTTACCAGAACTAGAATCACGTGCAAAAGCAATAATAGATAAGATTAAAAGTGGTATTATAAAACTCTAAAATCATAGTTTTATTAAAAATTTAAAAACTTCTTTATACTTAATCGACTACAGAATAAAGGTGCAGAATATGGGCATGTCGGACTGGTTTTTGAACGGATAAAATTACTTGTGCTGAAATAAGTTTGAAATGTTTATCTAGTAATATTTATTATTTGGGGTTTATCATAATGAGAATTGTGGAAAAAATATGCTGTTTAAAAAAGGAGTAGAGATTTTTGGAAATGTTAGATAAGGTACCAAGTAAGATTCGGATAAATACATCAAGATGTATAATCAGTAACTTGACTACAAGTGATATAGAAGATGTTATACTTATATATACAGATGAAATTACTAGAAAATATTTGGGCGGGGCATTAGATAGAAGTAAAGCAAGAGAAAAAGTGTTAAATTTATTAAACAATCAGGCTAAAGTATATGTTGTTAAAGAAAAAGAAAATGATTTTTTATTAGGAATTCTTTACTTAAATATATATTATGATGAAAAAAATATAGAATTATCATATGAGTTTAAATCTAATTACTTTGGAATGGGATATGCTTATGAATCTATTATGTCTTTTCTACACTATTTAGAACAAAATGGTATACATGTCTTAGTAGCAGAAACTCAAAAAAAGAATATTAGTAGCATTAAATTATTAAAAAAACTGGGTTTTGTGAAAATGAAAGAGTTGGTTCGATTTGGAGAAAAACAAATTGTATATAAAAAACAATTTGATACAATTAAATTATAAAAAGTGAGTTTTTATCAATATGAAAAATACTGATACATTGTATCAGTATTTTTTGTTCGTTTATTTATTAACTATTTATATATCATGTGATAAGGGTATCCTCTTTTATCGATGTTATCAAGTTTTAAATTTAAAGATTTTGCTAGTTTTAATATATCTCCATATTCTTCAATTGGTTTTTTAGAATATTCTTTTACTTCGATTTCGATAAAATATCCTAAATCTTTGACATAGTCTAATGCAATTTCATATTTATGTAGGTATAAATATGTTTTTCTTTGTTTATCAACAATTGCTATTTTTTCTAGGCCTAGTATTCCAAATATTTTGTCAAGATTTTCACTATTATCTATTTCTACTTCATATTCATCGCAGTATATATTATCGTGCCAATTTTTGTAGTTTAAAATAATTTTATTTCCTCGTTTACCAATTCTTAACCATTCGTTTATTTCATTATCATTTAAAAATTTCCGATGAGTTGGTTGATAATAAGTATCTAATTGATTATTATCTTTTAGAAATTTTGCGTTATTATTCATAAATTTAATTAATTCTTTATATTCTGATTCGGTTATTCTTATTTTTATTTCTGTTTCTATGTCATTTTTAGTGCTATCTCCATATATTAAATAACCGACGTTACAGTCTAATATTTCTGAAAGATTAATCAATATATCTAAGCTCGGTTCTGTTCTACCTGATTCCCAACTTGATACTGTTTTGTCTGTAATAAATAATTTGTTTGCTAATTCTAATTGGGTTATTTTCTTCTGCTTTCGCAATTTGTTAATTCTTTTACCAATATCCATGATATCAACTCCTCGATTTAATTATAACATGTCTAAAAGAAGTATTTTCTCTACAATTTGTAGAGTTTTTTAATTAAATATTATGTTACAGATTTTATTAGTTTAAAACGGGATCTGCTTAGTAATATTATTATTTTATAATATTAATATTTATATGTAATATTGTGTATACTAACGGATGAAATTCCGTTTTTGTATGTTATAATTAATTTGTTAAAAATAGAAATATAAAAGATTAATTATAGAAAGGGTATTATAAGATGGATGAGAGTTTTTTAGAAGAAATTAAAAGTATAATATATAAATATAAAAGTGAAATACCTAATGGACTTGAATTCTATTATAAAGATGTTTTAGCTGGTATTAATGATGAGGCGATGGCAAATATGTTTAATATGTCTATTGAAGACTTGAGAAAGTATGCTATTGTGTGTAAGATAATTGCTGACTATAATGATGTTTGTGAGGGTTTGGCTATTATAGATGATGAAAATGTAGATCAGGATGAAAAGCAAGAATACCAGGAAACAGTTGATGAATTAACAGATGCTGTTAGAATGCAAGTAGGGGTTATTAGAGATTTAGAAAATTGGGAAAAAGAAAGTGATGTAATTGATGCAAGTGTAAATCTAATAATATATGCTAAACATATTGATGATTCAAGGAATAGAACAAGGAATGCTCGAAGTGGTAGGGAAAATGAAGCTCAAAAAAAAGTTGCTAATCTAATTAGGCTATTAAGAGATTCTGACTATCAAAGTTTAAGAAAAAAAGGTTTAATGCATCAATTGAAAACCATTGCAAATGATGAATGTTATATTGATAATAATGCTTTTGAAAGAATTGGAGGAGGAACTACTAAAGTAAACTTTATAAGAGTTCCTATAAGTGAAAAGAATCGTGAAACTATTAAACAATATACAAGAAGTGATTTTAATACTTTATTTCTTATTATAAGTTATGGAGATTTCAAGAATGAACAAATATCTGAGAAAAAGTTTTATAATATGGTTTGTAGTGATATGGAAAAGAATAAGGATACTATAGTAGAAATAATTAATCTTTTTAAAAATGATTTTACTGATCAAACATTGTCTATAGCTATGGAAATAATTAACAATGGTTTTGTTATTACTGAGGAATTGCTTTCTATAATATTAGATAGTCATTTGCAATAATGATATTAAAGAATTGAGGATATTTATGAGTTTTAAATTATTTATTGAAGCAATAGTAAAGTATATTTTAGGTCTTTTGATTGTTGGTTTCTTATTGTTTATTCCGGGGACTCTTAAATATAAGCAAGGTTGGGTATTGATGGCTATATTATTTATACCTATGTTTATAGCAGGAATAGTTATGATTATTAAAAATCCTGAATTGCTAAGAAGGAGACTTAATAATAAAGAAAAAAATAAAGAACAAAAAGTTGTTATTATTATAAGTGGGATAATGTTTATTAGTGGATTCATATTAGCAGGATTAAACTATCGCTTTTCTTGGTTTGTTTTACCAAATTATATTTCTTGGATAGGTGGTATTACCTTTTTAATATCTTATATTTTATATGCTGAAGTATTAAGAGAAAATTCTTATCTTTTAAGGACTATAGAAGTGGAGAAAAATCAAAAGCTTGTAGATACTGGTTTATATGGTGTAGTAAGGCATCCTATGTATGCTATTACATTAGTATTATTCTTATCAATGCCACTTGTCTTAGGATCATTTATCTCTTTTATTATTTTTTTGGTATATCCTTTTATAATAGTATTAAGAATAAAAAATGAAGAGATTGTTTTAGAAAAAAATCTTAAAGGATATAAAGATTATAAAAAGAAGGTTAAATATAAATTGATACCATTTGTTTGGTGATTTGTTTGAAGGTGATGATATGAGTAAGTATATAAGGGTTATGGATGGATTAAAGTCTAAGGCTAATGGCCAACTTTTTGAAATTAATAAAGAAATATTGCTGACAAGTGGAATCCTTCAAAACAAAATCCAGAAGATATGGGAGAATTTAATTTTTCTACTGAAGATAAAATATTAGGTTTTATTTTTAGAGGAGATAATAATAATTATGAAGAAATTAAGAAAATAACAGAAGTGGTAAAAGAAGAGTTTGATAAATAAAGGAGTAAAAAAATGCATATAACTAAAGAGTTGTTTGATAGTATTTGTATAAAACTTAGGAATGGAGAATTAATATCCGGAGATGTTTCAGAAATATTACAAAGTATTGAAAGTGATGAAAATAATACTCAAGTATACTTAATTGAGTTCCTTAATAGAATAGTTGAAAATAATAGTTATAATGTAAAAATTATGAATGTTATTAATAGTTATTTAGATGGCGAAATAGATATTGATACTTTATCTTATAAGTTGTTTAACGAAGGGAAAAAAGGATATGAAGAGTGGGATGACTTATTTGATGAAAGTTTGATTTTACATGATAATTGGAAAAGAGGATTAATAGATTATAAATATTCATATAAAAAAGCACAATTTCATCACTTTGAAGAAGGAGAAACTATCTTTGAAAAAATGATTAGAGTTTTGTTTGAATTTACAAGAGGTGATGAACCATATATTCGAGGTGTTTGCTTTGATTATTGTATATTTCTTGCCGCTTTAAATATATTAAAAGAGGGAAAAACGGATTTTATTATAGTTTGTGGAATAGAACCTGATGGTCCAAATTATTTTATTCTTAGAAGTAATAAGAAACCTGAGATATTAGATCCATTTAATGGTGTTTATATTAATGATATGGATAAATATAAATGTAAAGTTATTAATCATTATATAGTTCTTACTAGTAAAAATTTAGTATCGGTTGGTGATTATAGAAAAGGGATTGGAATATCTTAAAATAAATCTTAAATGGGGTGTTATTTATGATAAATATAGAAAAAGAATTATTTGAACTTCAAGATAAAAAGTATCGTGATTTTCAAATTAAGTTGATTCCAAATATTGATATTGATAATGTTATTGGAGTACGTACTCCTGAACTTAGAGCTTTAGCTAAAAAAATAGTTAAAGAAAGAGATTACGCTAATTTTTTAAATGAATTGCCTCATAAATATTTTGAAGAAAATCAATTACATGCTTTTATTCTTTCCAATTTTAATAATTATGATGAATGTATAATACATATTAATGAATTTTTGCCTTATGTAGATAATTGGGCAACATGTGATCAAATGTCACCAAAAGTGTTTAAAAAGAATCATAATGAATTGATTGAGCAAATAAAGAATTGGATAAGTTCTAAGAACACTTATACTATTCGCTTTGGTATTGGAATGTTAATGCAACATTATTTAGATGAAGATTTTAAAAAGGATTATTTAGAAATTGTCGCTAATATTAAATCTGATGAATACTATGTTAATATGATGAGGGCTTGGTATTTTGCTACTTCGTTAGCTAAGCAATATGAATCTACTATAATATATTTAGAAAATAAGAAATTGGATGTGTGGACTCATAATAAAACAATACAAAAAGCAATTGAGAGCTATCGTATTAGTATAGATAAAAAGGATTATTTAAAAAGTTTAAAAATGAAATAAATAGTCTTTGTAATAATTGTTGCTAGTTTTATAACTAGTTTT